>Ga0247723_1000407_pt1 | contig 29669 bp, 21 predicted proteins | sample MSEWelMarce5H_FC_FD_189079 | JGI IMG/M metagenome (GOLD analysis project Ga0247723, IMG submission 189079) | Subsurface sediment microbial communities from gas well in West Virginia, United States - MSEEL Well Study Marcellus 5H_FC | ecosystem: Environmental > Terrestrial > Deep subsurface >... | reverse complement strand
GAAATGCCCGTCGTCGTCCCGGAAACGTACCCGGTCGTTTCAGTCGGTCCGCCGAACGCCTGGAACGTGAACGTGTTTGAACTGCTTGCCGTGATGAGCCACGTGCCGTTGAATGAGTTTGTCCCTGTGATTTGGACCTCGTAATCGTACGGGTACCCATGATCGACAGACGTGGTTACCGTACACGTCGTCGTCGGTGCATTCAAATTCTCAAAAACTACAGTATCAAGTAAAGGAAAAGTCAATATATTACCCCCGGTTGCTAATATTGAACATGTTCCATATGATATATACGTTTGATCATATTTATATATTTTAACCAAACTCGTTGAACCTATTATTTGAGTCGCGCCGTTGTCGGCGAGTTTGACCGCCAACCCAAAATTATACACATCTTCTGTAAAAGTTTTCACAGGAGTCCATAATTCATTTGCATATGTAAACATCGTTGCATATTTACCACCGGGTGCCCCTACGAGAGCCACGTTTCCGTCGCTATTCATGGCGACGGAGCTACCAAATGTTCCATTGTCATTTGTATTTTTTGTCAATGAAACTCCTGCATCCCATACGGCATCTGTATATGTAAAAACATACGCTCCGGTATCACCGTACGTTAATTCCGTCATTATGTTATAAAAAGATGCGCCTACTATGACTTTATTACCATCTGAACTCGTGGACAAAGAATATCCAAACCCAGGTATATTCATTGGTAAATACTCAGACCAGGACCACGTAGATTCATATAATCTGTAGACAGACACATACGGTGATGAAAAAAAAGAATAAGGTGCGCCTACAAATAAAATAGTTCCAGTTGAGTTCAATGCAAGCGAATATCCAAAATAGTTTTCAAATCCCCCTAACACGCTATATTGTTCAGTCCAGCTTCCATCAGAATAAGTGAAAATAATAAATCCTGAAAAAGAACCGACGACCGCCGTGTTACCATCACTACTCAACGCGACGGAAGATTCTAAACTATACCATATTAAAAGATCGTACCCATTGTCCCATTGTCCATCCGAGTACCTGAAAACTGTAGCTTTTGACAAAGCTGCCTGGCCTATTAGGACAACTGTACCAGAACTATCTAATGCGATAGCATCAGCTTGTATATTTATAGATGGATATACGTTTGCAAATCCCGTGATTTCTGATATATTCGTCTGTAAATTCAGGCACGTCTGTCCTCCACCGAAACCCCCTTCTTTGGATATACCTGGTTGACCATATTGGTATGAATTCCCAAATCCACCATTGACGTACGCATTTGGTTTCAGGAATCCAAAAAACGGGTCCGTCTCTTGTCCGTCTGTGAGATATCCAGCTCCTGAAAACCCTGAACCGAACCCGAATGGACTAAAAGATCCGGGTTGAGAATCTGCACTCCTCGTGAATAATGATGTATTCCCGACTGCGTTCGGGCCTGATGCGAATCCATCTGAAAATATAAACTGTTTTCCGTCCGATGTACATTTAAGAAGTCTTGCCCCGTTATTTACAATATTAACTGTGCCGTCAACGTAAACTCCTATTTTTGTGTTGCTCCATTTATAAAACACAACCGAGCCATCATAATTTACATCCACGGGTCCATTATTATATTGTAAATTACCTGTAGATATCACTGTACCGGAATCCCATGAGCCATTCGTGTATTTATAAATAATAGTTAAATTTGTAGTGTACCCATATTGTGCTACGATTGTATTTCCGTCTCCACTTATTGAACACACGGGTATAGTGTATGGATATGAACTTCCTAATTCTACACCAGAATCCCATGTCCCATCTATGTACTTGAAAACAGTGAGCTGCCCAGATGTAGATGACGACGCTAAAGTGTTAGCATCACTACTTAGTGATAGACCTATTCCAATTGAAGATATAAAAAGTTCGTATGGCCAAGATCCATTCGAATATCTAAAAACATACGCATCAGCATTGTAAAAAGATATGACTATTGTAGTACCATCATCACTTAAATCTGAATATAATGTGGGTCCTAAAGAATTTGTGAGTAATACCGTACCATTAACATCCCATAATTTGGTTACCGAAGAATATTTGTAAACTTTGTAGGTTGCGTTTTGTAAAGGATAATTGGAATTTCCATAATTTATAAATAATGTTACCCCTGTGTAGTCTAATACAATGTTTTCGACTCTGTCAGCTCCGTCAACTATAGGAAGTTGTATAGTTTGAATATTTTGTATCCATGATCCATTAATTTTATTATATATATAAACTGTGGTTTTGATAATGCCCGCAATTGTATTTCCATCACCGCTTATAGTAGATGCATATGAGAAACTAGAAAAATTCGATGGTGCAAATAAATTACTTGTACTCCCACCGTCGCCTCCACTCGCAACGATCAGAGGTTTCCCGTCCGAAACGACGAACGTTCCACCGCCGCCACCGACCGTCACGTTATCTGCGACGTTCGCAATCAAAGGCGTCGGCTGTTGACCTACGATCAAAGAAAGTACTTGACCCTCGTACAAATCAACGTCCCCTGAGACGACCCGGCCAGGTGTAGCGCCGTAGGCGCCTGCAGCTACGATGTTGTACGTTCCCGTCGCAGGAACAGTCCACTGCTGCTGACCGTCGATGATCGAAAACTGGTCCGGGTTCCATGGCGCGTTGGCGTACCCCTTGGACGAATCGGGCCCTCGGTTCCCTGACGCTCCCAGCGTCGTGAATGTGAACGTGTCAAAGTAGTACAGGCCGGGGTACTCCGGCTTGTACACCTTGGCCGCCATCTCCTATTAGTCTAGAAGGTTTTAGATACGGTTGTCGTCATCGTCGTCGCACCTGACGTCGGTATCGCCAAAAATGTACCGCCTCCAGATGCCACTGAACCCCAGTTGTTAAACTGGGACCCCGGGTCGGTCGTCGACCAATTGATTCCGTCTTGTGAATACATGACGGGGTACGTCCCGTTGTCTGACACGGCAATAAAGAAACCCTCTCCGTACGATACCGATGTCCAAATGTCAAGAGGTGCATTTCCAGCGAACCAATTGATTCCGTCTGAAGAGTACATCGAACCACCAGGATTTGCAACGGCGACAAAGAGCCCGTTTCCGTACGTCACAGAGGACCAATTTGATTGATATTGTAATGTCATGTCATAAAAGGTTACTTTTCCTGGTCCATTATACGGATTAGATAAATATACAACTGTACCGTCACCGCTTAAGGTCATCGTGCTATTATTTGTGTTAGTTTCAAAAGATCTCGATAAAATACCATTTTTATAAACATAAAATCTGAAAATAGAGTAATAAACACTCGAAACAGCCACTGTTGTGCCATCTGCACTCATCCAAACTTGATAGCCAAAATTCGTATCAAAAACTGAATTAGTATCCGCTGTGATTGTGTTTGTTAAAAGTCCATTTTTATAAATTTTTACAGTTCCAAAATAAGAAATGCCCCATTCACCTACAGCCAGAACCGTACCATCTGCACTCAGTGCAATCGAACCTCTACCTACAACTTGTATAGTGTATGCTAAATTACCATCTATATAAACATTTACTAAATTATCAGCTGAAATTTCACCTGAGGCTGTCCTTGAACCAGCTAAAACAGCCAGAACTGTACCATCATCATTCAATGCAACCGCAGTCCCAAATTTTATAATACCAGGCGTTAAAGTGTTTGTTAAAATACCATTCGTATAAACAGACACCGAATTTATAGACGTGTTCCCTACGGCCAGAACCGTACCATCTGCACTCAGTGCAATTGAAGATGCACCTGGGATCGTATACATTAAAACATCGTTATCATAAACATATATACTACTACTCTTCTGGACGGCTTTAATTGTCGCATCTGAACTTATACATATAGTACCAGGATATGGAATTTCTATGAAATTTGTTAACACCCCATTTGTATATGTATAAATGCCTTCACGTCCTGCGCCAACTAAAATAGCACCATCTAAACTAGTTACTACAATGTATAAAAAAGTATTTAAAATATAGGATGAATCTTCAATTTTTGTCCATGACAAACCATCCGACGAATACATTAGAGGGTAATTGCTGTTGTTTGATACAGCGACAAACTTTTCGTTTCCGTACGTGATCGAAGACCATGGGTCAGAACCAGAAAGAGTTGATATTGACCAGTTGACTCCGTCTCTCGAATAAAATACGTTCGAATCGCCGTTCAAAAGAGTCACAAACTTTCCGTCTCCGTATGCCACAGACGTCTGTGCGCTCGGAATACTCGGAAGTGTCTGACTCAGAGTCCACGTCAAACCGTCCGTCGACGTGTACACTCCGTCGTCGAATAAACCAGGTAAGGCTAAGAACGTTTCGATGTCCGACGAATACGTCACCGACGCGAGTGTGTTGCTCACCGTGAAAGCCGACCACGTGTTTCCGTAGTCCTGGGTCGTTTGAATCAGACCCTGGCCGACCGTGACGAACGAACCGTTTCCGTACGTCAAACCAGACCAATCACTAGAATTGAGTTTCGTCGAATTAGCCACCTGAGTAGGGCTGACCCAGAACGTCGGTACAAATCCGAGGAGTAAACCCGTCGACGAAACCGCGACAAATCCGCTGTCTCCGTACGTTATTCCAGAGTACGCTGCGCCTGCGTACGTCAGAGAAATCGTTTGCCACGTCTGACCGTCGGCTGAAATCGAAACCGTGGAAACTCCAGAATTTCTCGACAGACAGGCAAAGTACCCAGATCCGTACGCGAGACAATTCGAGGAAACACCTGGTGACCCGCCGGCCGTCCAGTCGATACCGTTCAAAGAGTACATGGACGTCGCGTTGGACGACACGACCGTGAATTTCCCGTTTCCGTAGGACACCGACGTCCATGAATTGCTCGTTGTTCCAGTTGTCATGTTTGACCAGACGTTTCCATCGAGAGAGTACGTGACGTTGCTTGTCGTTCCGTAGTTTGAAACGGCGATAAATTTACCGTCACCGAATGTTATGGTTGACCATGTATCATTTAAAGAATCCCCTTGTGACCAGTACACTCCGTCCGGTGAGTACATCGACCCACCTGGTTTTGCAACTGCGACGAACGTATCATTTCCATATGACACCGATGACCACTGTGAAGCAACTGGATACGAATCTATTTTATAGCATAATAATGGGTTAAATCCACCGTCTGTCGACGCCGGACAAGCTACGATAGTTCCTTCAGAATTTAAACGTGCTACTGTACCAAAATTTGAATAGTTATTATCTTTTGGAATTGTAAATGATAAAATTCCGTTCTTATAAAGTTTTATAGTATACTCCGGATAAGAACAACCAACAGCTATAAGTGTACCATCCGCATTCATAGAAAACGGAGTTTGAGTAGATGAACCGTAAATGGTATAGTCGGAAAATCCAGTATAAATAACGTACATTAAATCTTCATTATTATAAACTTCAATCTCACTATTATAAAGACCTATAGCCGTAATATTTCCATCAGAATTCGTTACAATAGGATTGACATTAGAATTTATAACACTTCCATCAGAACTCATGGCTACGTACGGTCCCCCGTTTATAGTATCTGTTAAAACTCCATTCGTATAAACATAAACCACTGATGAATAACCACCAATAGCTACGATAGTTCCATCAGAACTTATGGCAACGTGAGCCGCCCATGATTGTCTAATACCGGGTATTGTCAATTCGTATGTTAAAATTCCATTTGTATAAACAAATGCCAAATTTCCTCGTGTACCTAAAACTATAACTGACCCATCCGAGTTCATCGCCATATCCATACAGTATTGATCGAATTCTGCCAATGTAAATGAATAAATCAAATCATTATTGTTATAAACATCTTGTATAGCTACGTAACTTCCATTTCTATAGAAAACATACGCAGAAGAAGCTATAACAGTTCCATCAGAATTCATAGCTATACGATTTGTCCAACCACTGAATCCTCCTATATTTACCGTACCATAATTTTCATACAGTAAACTATAGGAATTAAACCAATTGATCCCACCGAGTGAATACATCTCACAGTCGTTTCCAACTGCGACGAATCTCCCGTTTCCAAACGTCACTGATTTCCATGGTGCCACGATAGCACCCGTCGTCGTTGTCAGCCAGTCGAGACCGTTCGTCGAGTACATGACTGGGAACGTGCCGTTGTTCGACACTGAGACGTACACACCGTTCCCATACGCCACTGCGGACCACGTCGTCGCCGGTGCAAATGCCGTCGGTTGATTTGCCCATGGGTTGAGCGCCACATCCTGTTTTACGGGTGCAGGGTCCATGAGACTTACCGTGACGTACCCCGCTGAGTTTGACGTCGCTCCGAGGTCCGTGAAATTTGCGACTGACGTATCGGCGTAGCAGGTTGCACCGGAAACGCCGTCGCCCGGGCTTCCCGTGTACCCTCCGCCGCCTGAAATGTTGCTTGTCGCCACGGGACTCTGACCCCCACCGAAACCACCTTCCTCTGGAACTACCGTCTTTATGTAAATGTTCCCAAAACCACCGTCGAGGTACGCGGTCGGTTTTAAAAACTGAAACGTCGCGTTCGTCACGGATCCGTTTGAAAGGTACCCCGCACCGTTTATCCCGTTCCCGGACCCGAATGGGCTAAACGACGCAGCGTGACCCCCGGTTCCGTCGCCACCGCTCGCAACCATCAAAAGCGTCCCGTCCGACGCCACAAAAGTCCCACCGCCACCACCGACCGTCAGATTGTCTTGGGCGTTCGACGTCAAAGGCGTCGGTTGTTGACCCATCAACAACGAAAGAACCTGACCCTCGTACAAATCGATGTCCCCTGAGATAACCCGACCCGGTGTCGCGCCGTATGCGCCTGCAGCTACGATGTTGTAGGTCCCGGTCGCAGGAACCGTCCACTGTTGCTGACCGTCGACGATCGAGAAATCACCTTCACGCCATGGCGCATTGGCGTACCCTTTGGTCGAATCGGGCCCTCGGTGACCTGACGTTCCCAGCGTCGTGAATGTGAACGTGTCAAAGTAGTACAGGCCGGGATACTCCGGTTTGTACACCTTGGCCGCCATCTACTACTACGACAGAATTTCGGTACCACCTTCCTGGACCGTATCGAAAAGAGAAATTGCAGCGCCATCGGCTATTCGCACGACGTTGTGCGTCACAGCGTACACGCGAATGTTTCTTGAGAATGCACAAGGCGACAGTTCGAGCGTGTGAAGCTGACGTGTCAGAGATGACATGTTCACGGATCCGGTGGGTTGCGTCGGGTGTTCGGGGTCGATCGCGAACGTGTACATGTAAAACGCACGGTCGGGAACGCGCGTGTGGTTCTCGAGTCCCTGGATCGTCCGAAGAAACATGGGTGTTCCAACTTCGGGCAAAATGACGTCGATACCGTTAAATTGAAGTCGGAGCGAAACGAGTTGTTCCTCACCTGTATTTAAATAGTCGTACGCGGCTGTTCCGTCGTTCTGAATGACCCAGTACAACTCCTTGACGGGCCGGGTAAATTCAGACATGAACTTGGTCTCAGTCTTGTTTGCACCCACCGTAAATTGCAGGCGCTGGATCGTATGCGTCAGGTAATCGAGCTTTGCCGTTTTGAAATAGTCTCTTTCGGCTTTTGTGATGTACACGTAATCGACAAACAGATTGACGTTGATCGGTGCCGTCCAGTTCAGGGTCGAAAACTCCTGACTCGCCCGGAACTTGACTCGGAAGACGGGTGCCTTCTTGAGTGCGCACAGCGGCAAGTTCAAACGAAACGGCATGCGAATGTAGTACGCCGCTAGGTTGCTCGTCAGGCCTTTGCCCACCAGAGTCGTCAGAACCTGTTGCTTTCCGGTCGTGACTGTGAGATCGTTCATCAACTCGAGCGATTCGCCGTAGTGGCGCTCGAGGAGGTTGTTTTCGTACCGGAGTTCGACAAACTCGATCATGCTCGTACCGGCCGAATCGTCGACTGGACTGGCGACGTCGGGCCAATCGACCCGGAGGTACATGTTGCCGAGGGCAACGTCACCCACTTTGGCGATCCATATCGAAATGTCATCGCCAAAGTGAACATCCTTTGGAAACTGGAGACGGGTCACCTGGTGTGAAAACTGTGCCGGTGGGCCTGACGTCGAGGAACTCATGTTCCTCTCCTCTACTTTATGAGTTGAAAATAAGTCCACCGATTCCACCTTGGATGGCCAACAGGTTGTACGTGCGCGCCCAGACCGTTTCGGCGTTTGCGCTCAGAACCTGGTCCCGGATACGCGAGAAGTTGACCGTACCGTTTGGAATCTCGGATTCAGGATCAAACTCGAAGGGTATGACAGAAACGTTCCGGAGAGGCATGGACGTGTGCGTCTCGAACGGCTCGATGGTGTTCAGGAACGTCCGCGTCCCGACATCCTCTGTTATGATTTCCTCGCCGGCTGTGAGTGCCAGCGTACTCTGAGCCGTCAGATTCGAGTACTGGAACACGTTCGCCGAGTCGGACATTCCCGTGACCCACAATTCCTTGACGGGCCCTCGGATGTTCATGTAATTCATGTCAGTCACCTTTTGCGTCTGAACCAAGCCCAAAAGCGCCTTGTCCGGCTTGGGAACATCGGGGGGCAGAGACTCGTAATCGACCAGGATGCTGGTTTTGAGCAAAGGCGTCGGTGGGTACGGATCGAACCTGACGATGTTCGTTGCAGTGTTGTCCCCTTGGGCAAACATGTACACGTACCGAGGTCCGTTGGCGAACGCGTACTGATTTATAGGCAGAGGCGCGGGGAACTTGTATGCTGCGGCAGTCGAAAGGTCTTGTGACGTGTCAATCTGAATGGCGACGTTACTTGTCGAACAGTAGATGTAATTTCCGACGGCAATGAGGTTTTTGAAGCCATCACCAGCAATTGTTGCTTTAGGGGCGGCGGCTATAGTACTAACCCAACGTCCTGAAAGAGGGCTCGAGACCAAGTTCCATGTTTGTCCATTGTCCGACGACCATGCTTGTCTTCCATTCTCACTAACCATAACAAAAACACCATTTCCGTATGCGACACTACTCCACCACCCTGAAAGAGGGCTCGAGACCGCGTTCCATGTTTGTCCATTGTCCGACGACCAGGCTTGATTACCGGGAGAAAAGACAGGATCTCCCCTAACCATGACAAAAACACCATTTCCGTATGCGACACCATACCACGCGTTTGAAAGAGGGCTCGAGACCAAGTTCCACGTTAATCCATTGTCCGACGACCGGGCTTGTTTTCCATTACCAACCATAACGAAATAACCATTTCCGTATGTAACACCCGTCCATGATCCTGTAAGAGGACTCGAGACCAAGTTCCACGTTAATCCATTGTCCGACGACCAGGCTTGTTTTCCATCACTACTAACCATAACGAAATAACCATTTCCGTACGTGACACCCGTCCACGATCCTGTAAGAGGACTCGAGACCAAGTTCCACGTTTGTCCATTGTCCGACGACCAGGCTTGTTTTCCACTAAGAACAGAACCATTAGAAACCCAACCAACCATAACAAAAACACCATTTCCGTATGTGACACCCGCCCATTCTCCAAAAGTACCTGGGAGAGGGAGAGGGCTCGAAACCAAGTTCCACGTTTGTCCATTGTCCGACGACCAGGCTTGTTTTCCACTAAGAGAAACATCATAAAACGAACCGACCATAACGAAAACACCATTTCCGTACGCGACACTCCTCCAACGCCCTGGAAGAGTGCTCGAGACCGAGTTCCATGTTCTTCCATTGTTCGACGACCAGGCTTGTCTTCCATCACTAGTTCCATAAACCAAACCAACCATAACGAAACCAGGTGAGGAAAAATAGATGTAAGAACTAAAAATACTATTCGAATATTTAATTATAATATATTTATCAATGACAAAATACAAAGTATTATCTATTAGAACACATTCTGTTATTTGATTGCCATATTCTGAATAATCGAGTACGTACCACTGACTTTGAACGTTAGCGTTCAACTGGTACGTGTACAGTTTACCTGGTGTACCCATAGGAAGCATGAAGAGTTCAGTACCCGTTGAAAGAGTCTGGTAAACACCCGTCACGTTTGAGTTGAACGTCTTTGTGAAATCGACCACCGTGTAACTTCCGGTACTCGTGAACGACCCGGTCGTGTCGTACCGAGACAGGAACACGTTCGAGGACGCCGTGTTACTCACAGTGTAGTACAAGTAACGAAAGTCTGCGACGAGAGTTCCCGTCAAAGACCCGATTGTAGGCGCATAGTTGTTCAAAACGGACGATGATGTGTTTCCTTGAATGAGTTCGTCGATGATGATACTAAGAAGTTTACCGTTCGACAATCCGATGTACAACGTACCTGATAAAACACAAAACTGACTGAAAAGACTCGAACCAGAAAATGCTGACAAAACAATATACGACGTGGGATCCGCAACGTCCTTCGTCGTGTCGTAGACGATAAATTGACCGCCGTACGTGACGATGAAAATGTACTGTTGGTACGAGAACGTCGTCTGGACATTGACCGGTTGTCCCCCTAGGATCCCAGTCGATGCGTTGTACGTTGTGTACGATTTGACGTCCAAAAAGTCACCCGTACCGGCGTTCAAGTTCTGGGACAGGTTCGTGAACGCCTCGAAATCAACCTCGACACTCATCTGCTGATGGGTCAGAGCGCACAGAGGAATCTCCTTGGTTCCGAGTGGTAGAGTCGTATAGTATTCACGCGAAGCGGTCGCCTGCGTCTGATCCAAAGTCCCGTTCAAGAGTTTGAGGATAGCCTTGTTTTCGTACGGAACTGTCAGATCGTTCTGGAGTTCGATGTACGCACCCGTGTACTCTTTGATTGTTTGTTTACCGACGAGGATCCGAGCGTCCCGAACCAGTTTGTGTGCGACTGAATCGTCCCACGTCGACGTACTCGGGGGCAAAAAGCCAGATACCCACCCACTCTGTGTCAGAGTCCACGGCGGTGTCGCCGTGAGCGAGTACGACAGACCGTTACGGGCGTCAAAACCCCAAAACGCGGCGTCCGACGCGTTTGCAAAGGAGATTGACGGATAAACATCCGACGAAAAAACGCGATTTGTCAACTGAAGAGGTGGGGTCGCAAGAGAAACAGAATCAGAAGGCGAATTTGTGTACGAAAAAGCCCCGTATGTTGATCCGTACAAATCCGTAGAAAAAGGGGTCGAGGACATGTTCCATGTTAGTCCATTGTCCGACGACCAGGCTGCGATATAAGTACCAACCATAACGAAATAACCATTTCCATATGTAACACTCCTCCAAAATCCTGAAAGAGGGCTCGAGACCAAGTTCCATGTTTGTCCATTGTCCGACGACCGGGCTTGTTTTCCATCACTACTAACCATAACAAAAACACCATTTCCGTACGTGACACCCGTCCATTGTCCTGTAAGAGGGCTCGAGACCAAGTTCCATGTTAATCCATTGTCCGACGACCGGGCTTGTTTTCCATCACTACTAACCATAACGAAATAACCATTTCCGTACGCGACACCCGTCCATTGTCCTGCAAGAGGGCTCGAGACCAAGTTCCACGTTTGTCCATTGTCCGACGACCAGGCTTGGTTTCCATTAGCACTAACCCAACCGACCATAACGAAATAACCATTTCCGTATGCGACACCATACCATTCTCCACTTACATTTGACGCGCCAGTCCATGTTTTTCCATTGTCCGACGACCAGGCTTGTTTTCCCATACCAACTCCATAAACCCAACCGACCATAACGAAATAACCATTTCCGTATGCGACACCATGCCAAAATCCAAAATTAACAGTCGAGACCAAGTTCCACGTTCTTCCATTGTCCGACGACCATGCTTGTTTTCCAGTATCAGATCCATCATCAAACCAACCGACCATAACGAAATAACCATTTCCGTACGCGACACTACTCCAAAATCCTGTAAGAGGGCTCGAAACCGAGTTCCACGTTAATCCATTGTTCGACGACCAGGCTTGGATATCATAATAAGTACCAACAGTTACAAAGTTTGGATTAATTGTACACACGAAAGTCGTATCCGTCGAAGCCGTTACTGTATATATTTCATTCACAATTCCAGAGAGAGGTAAAATAAGTACGACAGAACTTCCCACAGGAAAGTTGCTTGGTGCAGACGTTGTGAAAGTCACCTGTGACCCGACGACCGTCCCACCCGTAATCTGCCACGTCTTGTTTGTCAAGTTGTTCACCCAGAGGTTCAAATTACGTGTTGAAAAGTAACTGATAATGTCACCGCACGCGATTCCGACGAACGACATGGTTCCGTTGTACGAAATGCCTGCGAGGGTCGTCGAACACGTGAACGAATTGGCAGTCGGGATGCTCGTCACGGTGTACGTTCCGTCGAGGTCGAATATATTGTAGGTCGTACCGGACAAAGTCACCGCGGTCCCGACGGACATGTAGTGGTTTCCGACCGTGTTGGCCGTCAGGGTCACGCCATCTGCGACAACCAGCGTCAGACCCATGTTTGCATAGACTGACCCGCCCACCTGCGACGACGGTGTCGGATACACATACTCGCCCTCAACCGTGGGGTAAATGGGCGGGAAGACGGCCCGGAGCGTCAGGCGTGTCAAGTAGTCCCCCTTGACTGGAATGGTACACCGACCGGTCATGCCGAACGTCGTACCCTGGTTGTCGAGGGGAACTTCATACGTCTCACGGGAACGATTGACACGAGGCTGGTATTTCGCCTCGAAATATGTCCGGTCAGGGCTTTCGGATAACCAACGATCCTCCTGACCCTTTGCGGCGAGCTGTAGATGCGCCGATGACATGTCCTACTTTACGAGTTGAAAATAAGTCCACCCGTTCCGCCTTGGATGGCCAAGATGTTGTAATTGCGTGCCCATATCGTCTCGGCGTCGCCTTCAAATACCTGGTCTCGGATACGTGAAAAGTTGACCGTGCCGTTCGGTACTTCGGATTCGGGATCAAACTCGAAAGATACGACCGAAACGTTCCGGAGAGGCATGGACGTGTGCGTCTCGAACGGCTCTATGATGTTGAGGAACGTGTGTGTCCCGTCGTCATCAGTGACGATCCGCTCACCGGCGAGTTCGAGTGTACTCCTGGTCGCCAGATTCGAGTACTGGAACACGTTCGAAGCGGCAGAGGGCCCCGTGACCCAGAGTTCCTTGACGGGCCCGTGGATGTCCATGTTCGTCATGTCAAGTATCTTTTGCGTCTGGACCAGCCCTATGAGCGCCTTGTCCGGTTTCTTGATGCCCTCGGGGAGAGACTCGTAATCGACCAAAAGACTGGTTTTGAGCAAAGGTGTGGGTGGGTACGGATCGAATCGGATGATATTCGTCGCTGCAGAGTTTCCTTGTGTGAACATGTACACGAACCGAGGCCCGTTTGCGAAAATTTTGGGCGCCGTTCCGTCGAATGTGATCGGCGCCGTCGAATCTGTTGACGAATAATACTTATAGGCTGATGGATTATTCAGGTCCGCGGACGTGTCGATTTCGACGACGGATGAGACGGTTGACGAATTGCTTGAGGCGTAAATCTTGGATCCGACTACGTGAAGGTTCTTGAGACCGTCTCCCGGAATGTTTACTATCGCTGTGTCTCCAAATGCAACACCGTACCAATTACCCACAACTGAAATAGTTGTCCATGTTTGACCATTATCCGATGAGTATGACGCTGCATAAAATGATGATACTGCAACAAAGATACCATTACCAAACGTGACTGATTCATATACATATATAGATGGTAATGGTGCTGACCACGATTGACCGTTGTCCGTTGAGTACGTTGTTGAATCTTGTCCTACTGCGACAAACGTGTCGTTTCCAAAGGCGATAGAATAGAAACCATATATACCAGGGAAATTTATAGGAACTGACCATGATTGACCGTTATCTGTCGAGTAGATTGATTGATAACCAATCATGACAAATGTATCATTTCCAAATGCAATATCGGACCAAACACCGGGTACTACAACAGGTCCCGACCATGTTTGTGCGTTATCAGTTGAATACATCGTAAGACGGTCTGGATAATTAATTCCAAGTGCGACAAATGTATCATTTCCAAATGCAATTCTAGCCCAATAAGCAGTCGACACATTCACTGTTGTCCATGTTCGAGCGTTATCGGTCGAAAAAAATATCTGTGAAGAACCAACAGCCACGAAAGTACCATTTCCAAAAGCAATATCTTGGCATGATACTAGTTGAGCTGATACATATTCTTCCCATGTTCGGCCACCGTCATTTGAATATGTAACGATGCTACCATCTACAGTCACAAATGTCTGATTTCCAAAACACACAGTATACGCACCCAAGCTTGGTTGTGCGTAGTTCCATTGGTCCCCTCCGTTAGCAGAGTACATCCTTGATGTACCCCCCACAGCGACAAAAGTGCTTGTCAGTATATAATTTTTAAACGTACCATCATTTGAATAAATGATTATGTTATATCCGTCTGTAAAATATAATGTAGTACCAATGAGAACTCCGTTTGTAATATGATTAGTATATAGAGAGTAGTCAACGGAATTCCATGACGCTGTAAAGTCTCCGTTCAATTTGAACGTGTAAAACTTTCCGGACGTGTTTGTTAACGCAACGAGTTGACTTCCTGTAGTAATAATCTGGTACACTGTTGTTGCAGTTGAGTCGATGTTCGACGTGAAATTGAACGTCGTATAACTTCCGGGGTCCGTAAATGATCTCGTTGTGTCGTATCTTGAAAAAAACAAGTTTGACGTAGCTGCGTTACTCACCGCGTAATACAAGTACCGAAAGTCTGCGACGATAGTCCCAGTCAGAGACCCAACAGTCGGTTCGTAGTTGTTTGTTGCAAATGATGAAATGTTCCCCTGAATGAGTTCGTTGATGATAATACTCGCCAGCGTACCGTCAGACAAACCGATGTACAACGTACCGGACAAAACACAAAACTGACTGAACAGACTCGTTCCAGCAAACGCTGACAAGACTATGTACGACGTGGGGTCCGCAACATCCTTCGTCGTGTCATAGACGATGAATTGACCGCCATACGTGACGATGAAAATGTACTGTTGATACGAGAACGTCGTCTGGACGTCGACCGGTTGACCCCCTAAAATCCCATTCGACGCATTGTACGTAAGGTATGATTGAGGGTTCAAAAAGTCACCCGTTCCGGGATTCAGGTTCTGGGACAAGTTGGTGAACGCCTCGAAATCAATCTCCACACTCATCTGTTGATGGGTCAGAGCGCACAGAGGAATCTCCTTCGTTCCGAGTGGTAGAGTCGTGTAGTATTCACGCGAAGCGGTCGCCTGCGTCTGGTCAAGAGTCCCGTTCAGGAGTTTGAGGATAGCCTTGTTTTCGTACGGAACCGTTAAATCGTTCTGGAGTTCGATGTACTCACCAGAGTACTCTTTGATCGTTTGTTTACCGACGAGGATCCGAGCGTCCCGAACGAGTTTGTGGGCGACCGAGTCGTCCCACGTCGACGTACTCGGGGGAAGGAATCCTGCAATCCAGCCACCTTGTGTGAATGTCCAAGGCGGTGTCACTGGAAATGAGTACGTGAGTCCGTTACGAAAATCGAATCCCCAAAAAGCTGCATCGGTGGAATTTCCAAATGATATTGACGGGTAAATATTAGATGAAAACGTAAACTGAGTCTGAGTCGTATTGACCACAATAGGAGGAACAACGAGTGTAACTAAGTCGGTTGGATCCTGATAATATATATAGTTTGTAAATATAAGATCACTCCATGCACCCGTAAGTGTCACTGGAACCGACCATGAAACTCCGTCGTCTTCAGAGTACACAGTTGTGTTAGTTCCTATCAAGACAAATCTACCATTTCCGTAAGCAATACCATTCCACGTTTCATTTGGAACTGGGAATGATGTCCAAGAAACTCCGTTTGTAGTCGAACATAATACATTAGCGTAACCTCCTATATCCGTTACTGTAACAAATGTGTTGTTTCCGAAAGCAATTAAACTTGAACCATTGTTAGCGGGAACCGATGACGCCAGTGTCCATGAAACACCATTTGTCGAATGATATATATTGGTTCCAGTTCTAATAAATGTATTGTTTCCAAACTCAATACGACTGGCACCCACTGCAGACGTGGGAGAAGTCCATGTTTTTCCTTCATCGGCTGAACATATCACGTAATTTTGCCCTATTGCGACGAACGTATCGTTTCCGTACACTGCGTCATACCAAATGTCTAAAACCGGTACAGACGCTAGTAACCATGTTTTCCCGTTGGTTTCGGAATACCATATCTCATAGTTATTATTATGAAATGCTATAAACGTGTTTTTTCCGAATGCAACATTTTCAAAAACACCAAAAAAATAACCACCGGGATTAGTTCCTTCATTCCATGTCTCACCATAATCAAGTGAGTAATAAACACCAAAATATCCAGTGGCAACGAGAGCACCATTTCCAAATGCCAAATAAGATAAACCGGTACCATTTATAGTCGGTTTTGTTGTCCATGTTTGTCCGTCAGTTGAAGTTATAAAAGTGACAGAAACTCCTCCAGACGTTTTCAATGATACGAATATCTTTGGTAATAATGAAAACTGAACCGTAAATGTTGTATCAGTTGATGAAATAACAGTGTAATTTCCTTCGTTAATAGGGATAGACTTGATCAAAAGATTGACTTGTTGACCGACCGAAAAACCAGATGATGATGATGTCGTCAAAGTGAGTTCCGTTTGAGATTGGTTGAATATAGCATTTGTTATTTGCCACGTCTTGTTTGTCAAGTTGTTCACCCACAAATTCGAATTTCGGGTTGAAAAGTAACTGATAATGTCACCGCATGCGATGCCGACGAACGACATGGTTCCGTTGTACGAAATGCCTGCGAGGGTCGTCGAACATGTAAACGAATTCGCCGTCGGGATGCTCGTCACGGTGTACGTTCCGTCGAGATCGAAGATATTGTATGTCGTACCGGACAAAGTCACCGCGGTCCCGATGGACATGTAGTGGTTTCCGGCCGTGTTTGCCGTCAGGGTCACACCGTCTGCGACGACCAGCGTCAGACCCATGTTCGCATAGACGGATCCACCCACTTGCGACGACGGCGTCGGGTACACGTACTCACCACTCTGCGTCGGGTAAATGGGCGGGAAGACTGATCTGAGCGTCAGACGTGTCAAGTAGTCCCCTTTGACTGGGATTGTACAACGACCCGTCGCTCCGAACGTCGCCTCTTGGTTGTCAAACGGAACCTCGTACGTCTCGCGGAACCGGTTCGATCGAGGCGGATACTTGGCTTCAAAGTACGTCCTGTTTGGACTTTCTGTCAGCCAACGGTCTTCTGGACCGTGACCAGCCAGCAAAATCTGTGACGCTGACATCTACTCTACCCCAAGAAAACATCCAGCGCGTCTTTCACGTGTGTAAAAAATCCAGTACAACGTTAGGAAATGACCAATTTGCAGCTCAAAAAGTTTGATCCGAGCAAGATTGGCGACGACAAAGTGTGCGTATTCATCGGCAAGCGCGGCACGGGTAAATCGACGCTCGTGACTGACATCATGTACCACAAGCGACACCTGCCCGTCGGTATCGTCATGTCCGGTACCGAGGACGGCAATCACTACTACAAGCAGTTCATCCCCGATCTTTTCATCTACGGCGATTACAAGCGCGACGCCATCGAAAAGGTGCTCGAGCGCCAGAGGCGAATCGTATCAGCCGGTGGGAAATCGAGCGCCTTTTTGCTCCTGGACGATTGCATGTACGACAAGGCGTTCATGAAAGACACGTGCATCAGGCAATGTTTCATGAACGGGCGTCACTGGAAAATCTTCTTTTTGCTGACGATGCAGTACTGTATGGATCTGAGCCCCGATCTGCGTGCCAACGTCGATTACGTGTTTGTGCTCCGTGAAAATGTGATTCAGAATCGCGAGCGTCTGTACAAGGCGTTCTTCGGTGTCTTCCCGACGTTCGACATGTTTTGTCAGGTGATGAACGCCTGTACCGAAAACTACGAGTGTCTCGTCCTCGACAACACGAGCAAATCCAATCGGATCGAGGATTGCGTCTACTACTACAAGGCGCCTATCCGCAAAGGGTTCCGGATCGGATCAGAGGCTATGTGGCAGTTCCACCAGAAAAACTACAACCCGAAGCACGTCGCATTACCCCTCGTCACTTCTGGAACGCCACCAGGGAGTGCTCGACGTCCAGGTGTCACTGTGAAGAAGGTTTAAACTCGTCTCCGCTGCAGGTTGAGACAACGTCGCTGCGCGACGGACAAGGGGCACTTCGTGCCCCTTGGACTGAATGCGCCCCCATCCCGTAAAAGAATTCACACCCACCATTAGATGATTATCGAGAATCTCGATTTCAATGGTTCGAGCGACATCCTGCAGTACATTCCCCAGGTGGAGTCTGCTCCGTCTCAGGATCAGGGGCAGCATGTACAGCAGCAGAGTTCGTTCGGTCTCCCGGATGAACTTCAGCCAAAGTACCAGACGCGTGCGATCGAACAACCCGAGTTGTTTAAAGCCGAAATAAAACCTCCTCAAATAGAAATGGATTTCTCTACGCCAATTTCCGATGTCGTGCCGAGCGCTGATTTCGACATGGGACCTTCCATGGGTGGCGGCCCGTACAAGAATCCACAGAACAACAGAGTGGCTGCTCTGAGCCTGGACAACGCGTCCGCCGGCCCAGCTTCCCCCTCATCAAAGAACCCATTTGGTCTGACTGACGAGCAGTTGAACGCAGCGCTCGCGGGCATTGCCGCAGTCGCTGCATTCTCCAAGCCGGTTCAGAACAAATTGGCGGATCTGATTCCTAAATTTATGAGCGACGCAGGTGACCTGTCAGCGACAGGCATGCTCGCCACCGCATTCATCGCGGCTGTTATTTTTTTCATTGTCCACAAGTTTGTCAAGCCTCCTCAGAAAAAGTAGAATACTTCCATTTAAAACCCCCAGAAGTCTTACTTCTGCCTTTTAGGCATGTAGTCACAGCCGAAGCTATAACATTTATACTTTCTGCGGCTTCCTTCACTGAATCGAACTCTCGAATGAATATATCGTCTTTTGTAAATTGCATGACATGTTTCTTGTTTGATTGTATAAGACTTTGCATGTTCTGAATAGCACGTAAACGGAATTCAGGGTTGTTTTTAAGAGGATGTTTATCACCTTTTTTACATTCACTCATTTTTCGTTTTGTCTCTTCTGAAAGTTTTATACCTAAAAACCTTCCTTTATTATTTTGGCTTATACGCTGTCTCGTTTCTTCACTGTGTGTTTTTCCATAAAAATGATTATCGGCTCCAAAGCGCCGAACAATAACCCCCGTGTGGCCTAGACCCCCTTTTGCTATGTTGTATTCTGGCCGAAGTTGTTCGATTACTTGTATTTCCAGCTCGTTGAGTTGTTTTTTGAGTTCAGTTTTCGTTTCGCAATCAACTGTGTGAATAGGTTCCATTGTAAACATATTCACTCCGTATTTTCTCATAGCTAAATGAATTACCATTTCATCAGATAGATTCTTAGTATCTGAGACATGGTCATTCCATCTCTTCTGGAGAGTTTGTATAGTCTGACCTATATAAAACTTTCCATTTTCCAAATTATCGATCCGATATATGTAACCGACCGGCATATAATACGGTCATACATTTTATTTTTAGTTTCTTTAAAAAAGTCCCATTTCTATGGTACCATGAAAACGTGACCTAATTGCTGTACAGCAAGCCGCCCATTCCGTCTTTAATCCGGAGGACGTTATAGTTCATCGCGTAAAAGTAGCGACCGTTGCCGCCAGCCAGAGTGCTCAGTGAGACACCGGCCGGTGCGACGATGCGGTACGTGTCGATGCGTGAAAAGTTCAGCGTGCCAGTCGGCTGAAGCTTTGACGTGTCCAGGCAGTAGGAAATCAGTGCGACGTTGGCCGTCGCGTTGCCGTGGTTGTAGCCGTAGGGGGTGTGGTAGTACTGGGGCACATCGGTCCACTGGAACATGGAGCGCGAGTCACCGATGTCCACGCCGTTAATCTGTGTCTTGAACTGGTAGTTGACAGCCGGGATCTGGGTAGCACCGACACCGTACGAGTTCGTGTAGTTGTTGGACTGGAAAGCGAGGAACTTGATGGGGTGAGCCAGAGCCAGCTCCTGCATGTTGCCAGTGGCAATGGGGATGCGGTTCATCTGGGTGATCAGCAGGTCCATGGGCGTGTTGGCAAAGTACTCACGCTCCGCCTGGTCCAGGTACACAAAGTTGGTCCAGGCCTCGTACTGGAACGTAGAGTAGGCGGCAGTCGCCGGCAGACCCGTCAGTGCCAGCGTCGTACCCAGGTTTGCGCTCCACGTGATGCGAATCTCGACGTCGTGGTACTGGAGAGCCACCAGGGGCAGGGACACGTTCCAGTCCTTGCAGAAGAAAAACTTGAGCGGCAGGAACCCGTTGGTCACGTTGTTGGGGCCAGCGGCGTTGTTGTTGAGGAAGCGCTGGGAGAAGTTCTGGGCGCCAGTCACAGCCTCGACGCTGGACATCCACGTGATGTCCTGCGTGTCTACAATTTGGCCGCCGATGAGCAGCTCGATCTTGTCGATGACGTTGGTCCAGTTGATGCCTGGGATCAGAGCACCAGTCGAATCCTTGGCGATCAGGTACATGTAGTTGATGAGGTCACCCTTCTTCTCCAGACGGATCGTGGAGATGTTACCAGCCGAGGGGTTACCCTGGATCAGCTGGCGTTCGGGTGAGTTGGCGTAGTGCGTGTAACGTTTGTAGCTGGAACGGAAGAAAGACACCTCTGGCTTACCCGTCAGCCAAGCGTCCTGAGCCCCGGTTGCGACGAGCTGAACGATACCACCAGACATTTACAATGGTGTGAGAAAAAAACTGGTCGCGAATCGAGAGACTTTCCACCTGCGGTGGAAAGGCGAATCAATCCTGAATCATGATACCGCAATACTCGAGCGACCCTTCGATGGGTGTATAAATGCCTAGGGTTTTACAGAGAGCCTTGAGGTCTTTGAACGACGCCCAGAATTCAGGAGAGTGGTCGTACTCGTCGACTGTGACGTGAGCCAGCTCATGAATGAGCACATTCATCGCCGAGTTTATATCCTCCTTGTCCAGACAGATGTAAATCTCGTACCCTTTATTGACGTTATAGCCTATGGTACCTCGATTCATTCTGGACCCGTGGATTCCGGTGAGGATACACCGTTTCCTGAGGCGAGCGAATCTCGGGTCAACCACCTCAGTGCTCTTGAGGTGGCTGAGAAGTGTGTCGTACCGCTGACGAAGCTCAGTCATGAGCGGTGCTTCACGGCGACTGCTCCACGCGGCAACCGCGAGGGTCATGATGAGCAGTCCCGTCTGTATGATACCGGATGCCATCCTACTGATCTAGGCGTAGAAAAACAAACTGTGCATAAATGTCGGTGACGAGTCCCGTGTGTTCTGGAGCGATAGGTCCCCATGCAACACACCGAAACTCGGGTTCGAGAGCCTGACGAAGGACATTGCCATCGAGGAGGGGTTCATACTTGGGGCCGTCTGCGTAAAACGGACCATCCGTCAGACTCATGAGCACCTTGTCGCCGTGAATCTCAAAAACGTTACCGAGTGCATCTGGGCTCTTAGTGCCTTCGATGAGACTCTTTTCGGGTGTGATGCCGATGAGAAGTCCACCTGGTTTGACTGCCAACTTGATCGCCTTGATGCTCTGCTCGAAATGATCGCCGAGAATGTACTGGATGGAAAAGTTGTAGCACACCACGTCAAACTGACCTGCAAACGCCGCCTGACGAATGTCCCCCCGGCCCAAAAACCACACACCGAACCCAATGTCCAACGCCCGATCCTCCGCCTCTTGGAGAGACTTTTCGTCTGGATCGATGGCGGCGACTCGAGCACGAACAGCCTTCCACTTGTGCCAATCACCGCCGCGACCGCATCCACAATCGAGAACGTATGCATCCGGACGGACCCATTGTTTGATGAGGTCACGCTTCGCCTGATTGTGGCGTTTACGGAGTTGATCCATGATAGAACTTAAAAGAGTGGAGCTCAGTAGTTTTATATGGGTTCTCTTGAGCAGGATTACTTGACGGTGCCAGGACAGCTTTTTGCACTGATTTCCATCGTCGGTCCGGACCTCCCCCAGAAGAATGAGCAGCTGGGTCTGAAGATCCGCGGGTGCTTCGCCACCAAGGATGAGGCGGAGAGCCACGCCAAGCGTCTGCAGCGTGAGGATGCCCTCGTCGACATTTACGTCGTCGACATGTACAAGTGGCTGCTGATTCCCCCCGACCGTCTCCAGATTGACAACGTCCATTACCAGAACGAGAAGCTGGAGGAGATTATGACCAAGTACCGCGACAACCAGCGTCAGGCGGCGGCCATGTTTGAGAAGCGCAAGCGTGACATGCTCGCCAAGCCTCTCGAGGGGTCGTCGACGCCGTTCATCGAGCCCGGGGATGAGAACTCCAAGTACTACACCAAGCCGGATGTACCGCCCATTCCTCACCCAGCTGAGCTCATCGAGGATCTGAAGAAGGAGTTTCCAGACAAGGAGATGCCTGAGCTGGTGAAGATTGCCGACGAGCGTATCGCCGAGGAGATTGAGCGTCGTCGCGTCCAGCAGGAGGAGGAGCGCGCCAAGGCGCCAGCTGTCCAGATTGACGCCGGTCCAGCGCCAGAGCCCATCGGTGCAGGCAGTGTGGCGGCAGGGCTGTTGGGTTGAGATTAGTCCAAGGGGCACGAAGTGCCTTGGAAAAAAACATAAACAAATATCAGGATGAAGGCAGTGCACTGGTCGTTGTGGGTAGCGCTCGCGGTACTCATACTGATAATAGTGGTTCTTTCAGCACGCAGAGAGGGGTATGCTCCTCCGCGTGATGAAAATACGCAACCCCCGTTCACGGAAGATGTCGGCAACACTGTGACGACGTCAAATAACCTCCCATATGTCGATTCGACGAGCAACGTCGTTCGTGTTGACACTCAGACGGATGTATATAAAGACATGGCGGGTCTCGATTTCCAGCTCCAGGCTGGAAATCCAATCCTCAATTTCATTCAGGGCGATCCTTCATCAAACGTGATGTATGGCGATTTCGTACCACACGAGTCTGATGGAGGGTCGGCAAGAATGTACGCATTCGGTTTCGAAAGCAACGTTTCAACCGAAGGCGACATGCTTCCTCCCGTCCCTACCGCGACGTCCAACGTCGCAATGGTTGGAGGAATAGATATTAAAGGCAGCCCAATCATCCCCCCCGATTCTGGTCAGTACATACCGACCCTGACATCACCTAATACCCCATTCTTGGGGACGCAGCCCGGAATTAGTGCTTCAGAATCACCGGCGTCAGTGACTTCCCCAACAGCAACCCAATGAAAAACGCAGCAAATACAAGAATTATAGTCTCTTTTGAAATTTTTTCAAGCACATCAACCGACTGATTCTGAGGATGGAAAACACGGGGACCCGGATCATAATACGAGCGTGCGTCGTGCTGTTGTTGATGCTCCTCGGCCTCGACCTCGTCCACGAGGTGGTGCTGCTGCGGGTCGTTCGTCTCGGTCACTGGAAACATCGGTCTCGCCGGACTCGGATCGAACATCCGATCCATTACCTTCAGAGTCACTGCTGTTTTTATCTTCAACTATGAAACCAGCGAGGTTCCCCTCCTCGTCCGCATCACTCTCACTTGAGATATCCTCCGTGTCATAGGATACCTCAGATGAGACGCTCCCAGATTCCTCCGTGTCGTAATCGTCGTCGGCATAGTCATCCTCGCACACCTCCTGAGGCGTGTAACGCTCTGGAGCCTTGACCGCACGACCGGAACGCGTACGAGTCACGGGCTTACTGGCCGTGACTTCTGGGGTCTGGGAAGTGCCCGTTGATGGCTGCTCCTGAACGGTTGACATCAGTCTCTGTATCCTCAGGGGCTAAATTGTTTAAGTACTTTGGAAAGAAGTACAAGCCGTTTTTGCGTGCGAGTTCAAACAGCGTCGTTTCGCCTTCGACGCCCATCTGAACGGCGATGGATTCGAGCTTTTCCTGGTGTTCGTGGTCGTCTGCGCGTCGGATGAACAAAGAAAGGTTACGAACATCTTCAATCGCTTGGTAGAGTCCCCCAGCTCTTTGTTCGAGACTTGCCTTTTGGTTTTCGAACTCCGACAGATGACTTTGAAGCAGCTCCCATGTTTGAGGATCGAGGCCCGAGTACGGATGCACCTCTCTGAGAAACCGATTCTTCTTGCCACCAAAAGTCGGGAACAAGATCACAAATAGACACATAAGTAGAATTATCCACAGCAACATTGCTGTGTAATTCCTCTACTATACTCGGAGAAAGAATATGTTCCCGTCCGACAAACTTTTGCTCCTTGCACTCGTCGTCATGGCACAACTGACAGATTCGTCCTCGTGAAATACCAAACCAGACGTGGTTCGACTTGTGTACGCCCTGGATTCGCTCACAGTACTTGGAATCCGTCTGGACGATGATTCGGTCCTTGCCTTTTCGCATGACACGTCGGACGTTTGCGAGTTCCTGGCCCTTGAGGTACTTGCGGATGAAACGTTCCAGGGGTGCGCACGTTATTTCGACATTGACCGCCTCCTTGGACTCTTTGTTCGTTCGAACTGCAAACAGTCTGAGAATTTCAGCTGAAGGGACTGGATCAAACGTGTTCCCGTCGAGGTCACGCCACGGTGTATACGGACCTGAATCCACAGACCCACGGTCCCGTTTGTGCGACCAGAGCATTCGGAGACCCGAGCCGCCGTAGACGCTCGCGTCGATACGCTGACTCCATTCAGGGTCGTCCGGCAATTCGAGCAGAATCCTGGTCCGAAGAGCGAGCGCTTCAGACTTGGTCACGAAAACATCCGGCCAATGGATGTGCACACCAGTCTTCACTTGTGTGTCCACTATTCGAGGCTCGGCACGCGCTATGATACACCGACCCGTTTGAACGACCGAATGCATCACCTCGACGAGATTGAGTATGACGTCATCTGGAAGCGCCTCTGGGCCCTTGTAATCGAGGTCTACGAAAAACTTGAACACGTCAGTCTTTTGTTCAACCACGTACAGTTTTTTGCCGAGGCGGATCGCATGTACGCACTCTACGTAAAATTCGTCAAGTTGTTCGTACGGAACTTGAAGAATCCCACCATCCATAAGGACGTGAGTCCCTGGGCCCTTGTCTGTGAGCCATTTTTCCATAATGTATCGGCGTCATTTCTTTTTATACGGCGCACAACTCGCCCGCATCGTAAATCCTTTGATGGGACCGAGGAGACACTGAAGTTTTGAAAACTTTCGAGGAAGGCTGAACACTTTTTTATTCGAGGCTCGTACACACTGTTTGTTTTTTGGTCCTGATTTCATACAACTCTTCATTGAAATATGCTAGAAATTAGTCTGTATCCGAATCGTGAGTCAAGCGACTCCAGAAATCCTTGATTTTCATGATGACGACGGGTTCTTCCTCCTCGGCAACGGGAGGCGGGGCCTCCTTTTTCTCTTCGACGAGAGGAGGCTGTGCCTCCTTCGACGGGGCCTCCACCTTCTTCAGCTCCTCCTTTTTCATTTCGTAGATGATGTCGACGAGTGACATGGTCTTTGCAATCTCGTCGGCGTCACCGTATCCTCGCGCCTGGACGAGCATCTCGGCAAACATACGCTTTGACTTTGTCATGTTCTGATGTGTGTCAATATTTTCACACGTGCATTTTGACGCTCAAGGTCACTGGTCACGAAGTGACCATTGATCGCCGTCCGTGGCAGTGTTTCCATCTGCGATGGAAACGAGCTTTCTAACTCCTGAAATAAAAATTTGTACGGTGGGTTGAGGAAAGAGCCGTATGAAAATCTGGGTTTGTGATGACGTGTGTACGTATCATATCCCATAGGTTATCACGGGCTGTTATTCCTTCGAGTGTGTCAAATTCCACCTTGTCGTTTTCGTCGTAGTTTTTACGAAAATACGTTTGGCGATTCTCCATCTTGGATTTCTCCTCGTTGAATCGCCGAACGATATACGTGTGTTCATTAGCCGTCATGGGCAAATCGATTACGTAGACGTGGTAAATGCTGGTGACATCATCTTCGATGTCAGCTTCGGAATCCCCTGGACCCTTGTACTTGGTTGCAAACTGAAAATACGAGTATGCGCCTCGTTTCAGGTTGATTGTGCCTCGAGTCTCCTCCTCGAGTTCCCGAACGGCACATCGTAAGGGATTGATGACTTCACGACGTCGACACCCACCGGTGACGAACGTCCATTCCTGGTACCGGCGATCGTGAACAATAAGCATGTACTGCTTATTATTGATCGTCGTCACCGGAATCGCTATACTTTTGTGCCTCTCCCGACATGGTTGGTCTTTCGGGGAATCCATTCCCTCCTACTGAGTCGCTCGTAAAAAAATTCATCAGCTTTCCCCCACCTCGTGACGGTTCATATGTGATCAGAAACAATAGTCCGAGCAAGAGGAGCCACTTCCAGATTTGCATCTTTAGTCTAGGCACACTTAATTTACAGGCTGAACGAGCGGAGTCCCAGTCTCAGGCTTGACACTGAATGAGTGTGCAAACGGGTTGCCCTTGAGCACGTTGTTTGCCAGCCCAAGGCCCTGGTTGTTTGATGATGAGCGGAAATCCTTCTGACCCTTGAACACGTTGAGGCGGTCGTACTGGTTTGGCAAGTAGCGAGATCCACGGCTTGCGTCGGCCGGGCGAACTGGGAGAGCACCCGCCTCGAGGCGGGTGTTTGTGTTGGCGCCGACGGCACCCACGGGGTCGGCACGCACGTTCATGCGTCCGCCGTTACCGGGGCGATCGGGGTTGACACGATTCTTGGACCAACGCATCGGGTCGCTGTACGCGGAACCGTATGCCTCTGCGACCATGTACTGTCCTGGACCAAGTTCCAGACCATCCTTACGAAGACCCGTCTCCTGGCGGTTCGTCGTCCGGCGCGTCTTCTGGAAATCCGGACGACCTTCCGGTGCCGTGATGGCACCACCCTGTCCCTGACCACGCGTCTGCATGGGCAGGTAATTCGATGTCGTCTTGGACAGCTTGGCTGGGTGGGAAATGGCACCCAGCGTCGTCCCACCGTTCTTGATGACAGGGTTGGCTGGACCGCCCCACGTACCAGACAGAGTCGTCAGACGCTCCTCGTTCATGTTGTTGGGCAGAATGCGGAAAAACTGCTGGAAACCACCGGATGCTGGTACATCGGGTGCCAAACCGAGACCACGCCCGACGTACTTCTTATCTGCTGGTGTTACGTTATTCATTTTGTTCGTGACTGGCTCACGGCTTCCGTCCGTTTGATACACGGGCTGACCGAACGGGAAACGAGTTCCACTTGGAGTAACGTCCGCAAAGCTCGGTGCGATATCTTTTGGTGGAAGACGGAACCCGCCTGAAAAACCACGGCCTGAGTTTGGTTCGGTGTTCAATGGATCGAGGGGTGGGTCCTGCTGAGCAAACTTGTACTGAATCAAGTCAAACTTTGAAACCTGATCTGGCATAGAAGGCATCACTGCCTGCTCCTCCTTGACGTCGCTGAGTTTCTTTCCGGCAAAAACCAGACCGACAACGGCGGCAAGACTGAAGGGGTCCATCTATTAGTTAGATGCTATTTTTTTTACTGCTTGTCCGTGGGGTAACGCTTCGCGTAAGACATCGACTGGTAGACGGCGTACGTGCTCGTCGGGTCCCATGTCATGAATTTGTTCACTGGCTTGTCGATGTACAGATCTGGGAAGTCGTACGGCTTGTCGGCGTAGTACTTGTTGTTGCGGGACGTCGTCTGGGAACGCAGAGCGTCACCCGTCATGACGATAACTTCGTAGTTGGTGTTCTTGGGACCAAAGTACATTCCCTCCTCAACCATGAGGAGTCCGGGCTGAAGCACACTGCTCGGCATATTACTTGTAGGTGAGATTTTTTTAGCGTCCGTTGCCACCACGGAGCTGGACAGTTTCGGGACCGCGAGCATACGGGCCGTCGGGGTTGCACTTTGAAGGGTCATCGCGGCACATGGGAGCGAACGGTTTTCCAAACGCGGCGTTTGTGAACGCCGCCTGGTCATTCGGCCACGTGGTCACAGCCGTCGTGTAGAAGTTGCGCTCTGCGTCGCGTTTACGCTCGAACGGGTGGATAGCCTTCCACTCGTTCTGGACCTCCTCCTTCATCGAAGGGTACCATGGAGCCTGCTGCGCGTAGCTCGGGTCGTCACCGAGCAGGTAATTGGCCATGGGGTTGTCGCGCGTCGGCATACGGAGACCGCTCATCACCTTGGGGCCCGTCGAGACAGTACGCGTACCATCTGGAATCATGTTCATGTTGTAGAGCACATAAAGAGCTGCAATGACGAGGGCACCGAGTGCAACGATGCGAGCATCGCGGCGAATCAGATACGTGAGCACGACGGCGTACACGATGAAACGAGTCGTTGCGAGAACTCGCTGTTCGGCCGTCTGACGAGACGTGGGCCAAAAATCGAGCAGCTGATCTTTTGCAATGAGTTCACGCAGGTCAATCGTCATCTTCTATAGTGTGCTGAGATTTTTAGTCCAAGGGGCCCGAGTCCAAGTCGCGAAGCGACTTGTCCCTGCCCCTTGTCCGTCAGTTAGTGAGTTTTTCAAATCAAGGGACCCTTACCACCCTTCAGCAGTGAGGACATCAGACCGTTCATGCTGTTCATCAGAGCCGCCTCGTCGATGGTACCGTCGGGGGCGGTTGCCGTATCCTGGAGCTGGCTGGCACACTTCTGCGCCACAGACTCGATCATGTTCAGCGTCTCGGCTGGGAGAGCGGAGATGGTCGTACCCAGAATGTACAGCGTCTGGAGATACTGCCAAATGGCACCCTTCGTCGCCTCGGACAGGTCAGAGTTCCACAGACGAGGAATGTCCAAGTCGTTCAGGAACGGCACCTCTGACGCGTGCGTCTGGAAAAACTCCTCATCCTTCTGCATCAGGTGATTCGCAAAAGGACCCACAGTCTCCATAAACTCCTTCATCGGCTTCTTCGGGTTCGCCTTACGCAGAAGGACGAACGTGGTCTGGTACTTTACCAGCTTCTTCTCAGTGGGAAACGTGAGAACAAGCTCGTCAAGAAACTGCTGCATCATGTCGTTGAAAGCGTTGGTGGTGGTCGCCATTGAGAAAATATACTTTTTTTGCTTTAAGCCAAAAGTCCAAGTCACGTAGTGACTTGTCCGTCGCAGAACTTTGGCAACAACGGGCCGAGTCCAAGTCACGTAGTGACTTGTCCGTTGGACTTAGGCCCTAAAAGGTGTGGTTGAAATAGTCTCTTGGTGTCCGCTCCCCTGGTGAACGATGATGTACACGAGCAAACCGACCAGGAATGCCGGTTTGAAGTACGCCGAGTTGGCGAGAACTTTTTCGTTGTTCAGTGATGCGCGAATATGGATGTAAGCAATAGTCGCTGCGGCTGCAATCAGAGCAGCGCTCATAGGATCACGGAAATAGTGATCACTCATCTATTGTATGTTACGAAAATTTCCACCAAGTCGCGAAGCGACTTGTTTGTCCGCACTGGCGGACATTATTACCACCTGCGGCGGTAATGGGTTTTCCTCACTTGTCTGGAGCGTCATC
>Ga0247723_1000406_pt1 | contig 29681 bp, 46 predicted proteins | sample MSEWelMarce5H_FC_FD_189079 | JGI IMG/M metagenome (GOLD analysis project Ga0247723, IMG submission 189079) | Subsurface sediment microbial communities from gas well in West Virginia, United States - MSEEL Well Study Marcellus 5H_FC | ecosystem: Environmental > Terrestrial > Deep subsurface >... | reverse complement strand
TCAAGCGTATGGCTCACAATATGCTCTTCGCCCTACCCCCCCCATCAAGGATTTTTTAGCCTTTTGCCTCCTGCTACCTGGGCTAAGGTTTGCTTGGTGTAACCTGGCTGTGTAATCCTTAGTGTAACCTGGCTGTGTAAATCTTAGGATTGTTGCAGTGCAACATTGTGCATTGCAACATTAGTCACTTTAGCCATGCCGGAAAGTTGGTTGCCAACCCAAAACTTGGGCTAAGACTTAGTGAGTGTTTAGCTAGTTTAGTTAAAGGAATCCTTTAACTAAAGTAGCTAAGAAACTAAGACTTAGTGAGGAAATTTCCCACAGGGAAAGGTTGCCAAAATGGCAAGAAATAGTCATTTTAGCCATTTTAGCCATGCCGGAAAAGTCGCGCGCCAAACCGCGTGCGTTCCACTACCGTTACAGTATACTGTACATATATACAGTACTTTTTATTTTATTAAAGAAATACCAATCCAATAGCTAAAATGACTAAGAGGCCTGATTCCAGTGGCGTCCCGCCCCATTCCCCATGACTAATCCCGCTACTAAACCCTTACCGATCTATAGCTAAACTCCAATAGCTTTTCCCTATCCAACCTGGCCAACCGATAGAAATATTTATTGCCGTTTAGCTTGCATACTGTAAAACAATTGTTTACACTGTCTCTGTTGGTTAACTAATTGGAGCTCAAAAAATGCTAAACAAACAGCAATTCAAGATTGTAGCAGTAGCCCTCAAACACGCTAACAGCGGCAACAACGATAGCGCCGCGCGTGTGATTTCCGGCCTGTACCGCGCCGCGCGCAAACCCTTGCAACAAGATGCGCTTTTGAAATTAGCGCTCGCGTATGAGTTGACTTCCAACCCTCACTTCATTATCTAAACTTAAACGGCCGCGCAAGCGGCCACACTTTGGAGCACTACAGCATGATTGACGATCTCGTAGCAATTGTTTTATTTGGCGCGGCAATTGTGGCCGCTTGTTTTCTTTAAGGGGTTAACCATGAAAGCCGATCTAATCAAAGAATTTAACGCTATGCGCGAAGTGGGCTTGCGAGTGCCACAACGCGCCTACACGCTATTAGAAACAGAGAACTTAGCCGAGTATGAGGATATGAGCGTATCAGACTTAGCAGACCTTTTAATTCAACTATCTGAGGTGACAGAATGAACCCAACCCTATCCCGCGCTGAAGTGTTTGCGCTTGACAATACTCTTGCTTGCTACCCTGACGGTAAAACGTACGCTCAGATTCAAAAATTACTTGAGCGCGAATACGCGAAGGGTTGGAACAAAATAGACGTATGGGGGTCGCTTGAGTATTGGAGCGATGGTGACATCATAGATTTTCAAGATTCACTACGCGATCAAATAAACGAGTTATTAGCAGAGGTGACAAAATGAAGAAATTCGTATGTTATTGGGGCGCGGGGTATGGCGAAGAGCATATTGTGAGCCATACGCTTGATTTTTTTCACGAAGACACAGGGTATGAGCCGGACGAAATTAAAGCAATTAGTGCGCTCAAGGTCGGCCAGTCTTGGCAATCCGGCCATCCAAGTGGTGATCATTTTGTGTTGAGGGTTGAATAATGAGCAGATATTTTCTAGAAACAATGACAGACGCCTATCTTGAGGCCGCCGAGTTCACAGATGGCGAAGAAGCAAGCGAAGACGAAGTATTCTCTACACAATTCAAAGCGGACGCTTACGAGGCTTGTCTTAACTTTGAGAATGCGTGTGCCACGCTAGAAATTGATTTACGCCAATACTCAGCCGAACAAGTAGGCCACGATCTATGGCTGACCCGTAACGGTCACGGCGCAGGGTTTTGGGATAGGCCAGAAGTGTACGGGCAATACGCCGATGTCTTTACAGGTATGGCGCGCGCGCAGGGCTACCACGATTCAGAATTTGTATGACCCCCAGGTTTCACTAAACTAAACTTAAAGGTACTTTAAAATGATAGCTATTCACACCAAATATCTTCCCGCAACTAATTTTAAAGGCTCGCGTATTAAAGCCTACACATGGGGCGGTTTGACCGCCACGATTCCCTTTCCCCATGCGCTGTCTTATGAGATGGTGCACTTTGAGGCGGTCAAAGCCTTGATCGCAAAGCATGACCTAGACTGGGATTTGTCAGACATGCGCTACGGTGACAGCGCGGATGGCAAAGGCTACTCATTCTGTTTTGACAACTCAAAGGTGACAGCATGAAAACAAATCTAGAAAAAGCGCAGGATTTTGTAATCGGTCAATGCTTATCCGATTACCCACCAGACGCTAGTTATGACGAGATTGTCGCGTGGTACATCGAAGACACGCGGTACCCTGACGGCGAACCCAAAGTAACCGCGTGGGAGCCGTTTGAAGATTGTGATGTGATACACATTATGGAAAATTTTGTAAGCGCAGTTACACGATTACTGGATGAACAAGAGGTGACAGCATGAAAACCTATAAAGTGATTATCGAGTCAATTAGTTACAAAGAAATTATCATCGAAGCCGAAAACGCGGACGAAGCCCAAGATGCTGCTTGGGATGAATGGGACGGCGGAACGGACGGCTATGCGGACAACAGTATTCTATCTACAGAAGAGGTGACAGCATGAAAACGACTATTTTATGTATTGATGTACTGGAAACATCAAACGGGTTCATGGTTCTGTTTGAGGATGAATACCTTGATGATGATAACGGAAACAATTGTTGGGATACATTCGCCGAAGCAATGGCGGTTTTAAAATTACAACTTGAGGTGACAGCATGAACAAACCACACGCCTTTAAAATAACGGGATATATTCGAGTCACGCTTGAGATTGTCGCGGTTGATTCTGACGCCGCTTGCGATCAGTTTGACGCTATGCAATATTCAGACCTTGAATTTCACGAGCGCGAGATAACCGACATCGAAGAATTAGGGGAACACTATGCCGATTAAGTACACTACTGGCGCGCCAGTCCAACACGGCGATATTGTGCATGTAAAGAACCGCGCCTATACCGTTGATTCGTACGATCAGAAAAGCGGCTATATATATGCCCGTAGCATGGACGAAAGCCGCACGCTGCGCCCACTGTACCCTAAAGACATTGGCGCGTACTGGGACAATGTGCACCCCCTATTTGGGGAGGTACTAAGCGCATGGCGTCCCTGATAATAGCGGCAGTAGTTTTACTTATGATTCTAACTTTCGACCTCTAATAAAACGGCCTTCTAGGCCGTTTTTACTATCTTAGGCGGCGCGGGTACTTCAACCATGCGCCGCAAGTCCGACTTGGAGTATGACCGCGCAATATCAGGCGCGGCGTATATGTGCTTGCGCGTGGTGAGTTCAGTTGACATGATGCGTCCACAATCCTCCCATCCGGCCTCTTTAAGCGCGTGTAAGAGCGCGGGTTGGGGTATTCTCACCCCTCCAGGTGCCGTGTTGGCTAAACGCTCGCATAGTGCGTGAAACGGTGACGCTATAACGCCACGCTCAAACTCACCCATGCGCCCACGCAACATCTCCACAAGGTAGGATTCGGCGGTACTCATGCCATGTTCAATCAGGTTATGTTTAAAGTCCGTCCATGCAGGGGTTGCTGCCGGATTAAACGCGCTTAAGTCGCGTGCGTAGAACCATTGGGCAATTGCATCAAAGCCGCCCGACTTGTACCACTTCCAAAGGCTTTGGGCATCCTCAGGAAGCATTCTAGAAGCGTGCGACCAAATGCAAAACCATCGGCGGTCTTGTGAGTCGAGCGTGATCGGCACGGGGTCGTTCGAGAACGCCAATACAAAAATGCGGTTGACCATGTCGTAAGGGTGTAAGCCCTTGCGGTTAATGGATAGCATCTCAGGCGGGGCGGCAATGATTGGTTTTAATCGGTTGGCAAGCGCGCGCCTCTCCCGTGCATCGGGCTCTTTCAATTCGTTCAAAATTAAAATTTCGGACTCTAAAGCATAGTCGAACTGACTCGACATAGTGTCATTGTCTAACAGCCCTCGGTTGCGTAAATCGTTACCGCAAACCGCCCAAAGCATCGGTGCCCACATGGTATCTTTGCCGCACCCTTGATCGCCGCCATGCAGCACTGCGTGGTTGATCTTGATCTTAGGGAACTGCACCTTGTGCGCCATGATGTTAAACAAGTGTTCGCGTTCTTGCGTATTGGGCACTAGCCGCTCGCAATGCTCAAGCCAAGGGGTAATGTCTGTCTTGGCAGACACGGGCGTAGGCCGCGCGTTGCGCCAACGGTTACCGTACACATCGCCATCACGGCTTACAAGCACATCATCGCCCGCAGCGTAAGTAATTCCGACCAAAACGGGCGCGCCTCGGTTCTGTCGGTTTTCATCAAACGACACGGACGCTTCAACGCGGCGTTTAAGGTTGTGCACACTCTTGCAGTCTATATGGCGGAACAACGCATTAAACGCACTACGGCTGATCTCGCGCCGCTCTTGCATATCAAAAAACGCCTCTTCGTCTTGAATGTACGCAAAACGGGTAAACCAACCCGCACGCTCAACGCGGCCTAATTGTTTTAAATCAACCTCTGCGACAATCTCGGCAGCACGGTCGGGGAACGCTTCGGTAGGCTTTAATTTAGACAACGCGCCATCCATCATGGAGGCAAGCAATTCATCCCTGAGCCCAGGAGCGTGCACAGGGCCGCCTTGGTCGGCAACCCAATCAAGAAAGGTGTGCGAATCTAAGTCTAAGCAATGCGAATGCAGACAACAAAATGCACGCATGGAAGGGTTGTAACGACCCTCGGGGTTGCCATCGGTATGCTCGGCACTGTTAGGGCACACTACCCCCATCCAGCCCTCGGGGTTGGGGCGTGACAAGACTAGACCGTTTGCGCTTAACCATACAACTACATCGTCCTGACCATCGTCTGCTACACGAATAGGCGTGAAGCGCGTGCTTTCAATCGGGGCGGGGGTGACATCTAACGCCTCGCATATCTGGGCAAGGCTAAACTCACGCTCGGGGTGAAACTCGGTTAAACGTGCGGCAAAATTGTCGCGCCCAGGTTTCAGGTTGACTGATTTAGGCAGCCGGAAGTTACGCACAGCGTTGGTCGCACCAGGATCGGTGTAACCCGCTTCCGCTATCGCCTTGATAGCGGCGGTGAACTCATCAACGGTCGGGTGATCATCTAACGCAAAGGTATACCCCCACTGGTAATTGTCGGGGGAGGTTTCGATCTTCCAAGTGGGCTCAATCGGGGGCAGCTTGGACTTGGTGCCGACATCGTCTAACACTAGGAAGCCTACACGCTCGCAATTGGCGATGGACGCAGACGGGTGCCCATCTTTAAAACGGCTCACGATAAACATAGCCGTATTGGCGTACCACGCACCTTTGCCGTTGTACTTCTCGGGCAGTGAGGCTGGCCAAGTGCACTTCATCGCACCATCGGCGTGGAATTGGTAACCGCCGTCTTTTATTTGTGGCTTTTGACGCACAAAAAGTACGGTTTCGCCCTCTGGGGCTAAGTTTGTTATATACTCAAAAAAGTTCATGTAATACTCCTTGTTAGCCCGCCCTTGTCCGGCGGGCTTTTTTTTACTTACCGTAACGGGTCATAATCTGCGCTTCAACGCCCAACGGAAGATCAGGGCACCAAGCGGGAGGCGTGCACATCACACGCTCCAATTCAAGCATAGCTGTTTCGGGGTCTTCGACTTCGAGTACGATTTCGTCATGTACATGAAGTACTGCGTCTGGTAGCTCACGCAGTGCGTGGCGTAGTACGTCGTTGGCTGCGGCTTGGGTGATATTCTCGCAAGCGAGTCCTTTCCAGAGCCTAGCGCGTGGCCACTCTGTGGCGTCGGCGGCGGGCTTCCAAGCGGCTTTGGCATAAGTAACACCGTCATTATCAAGTTTGGCGAACGGGTAACACAGAACGCGTCCCGAAGGTAAAGCGTACCACAAGTGGACACCATCGAACAGGTACGTTACGCGCCCTGCGCTAAATTCGTAACTTTTATTTCGCATGGCACGCGTATACGCTTCTTCAAGCTTTTGCCAGTAGGGTACCGACCACTGATTGGCACGACGCCAAGCGTCTACCATGCGTCGCGCATCCGACTCGGGTAAGTTAATACCATAGGCGCGACCCATCGCAGCAAAGGCGCCCACGCCACCGGCAAACCCACAAGCAAGCTCTTGAACCTTGCCAATCTGGCGTTGATCTTTGCTGATCTCTTGGGTGTGAAAGGTTGCGCGGGCGTTGGCAATATATACATCCTCGCCACGGCGAAACAAATCTAATTTAGCATCGCCCGCTAAACAATTGGATAGCCACGGGTTCATGCGCGCTTCAATGGATGACCAGTCGGCCACGACTAATGCTTTACCTTTGGCCGGAATGATTGAGGGTCGAAGCATTCCCTTAAGTACATCTGTAATTCGTTTGCCGTATTTTGGGACGATGTCATGTCCTCTGACCATTGCTTGTCGTACCGCATCTGGATCGGCTGCACACTTGCGCGTGAAGTTGTGGACTTGGGCACCGTAGCTAGAAGCTCGGCCTGTAGCTGATCCACCAGCGAACACAAAAGCGCCTCTAACGCGGCAATCCTCGACGTCCGCCAAGTCTTTAAGGCGGCTGAACTTAGCAACCGACGACGCCCAAAGGTCATCGGCGCACTGTATGACTTCGGCCACGTCGGGCGGTACTTGCTCGGGGTCGTCCATTGCGAGTAGGTTCGCACGAACCGTTTTGTCGATGCTGTACTTACCATCTTCAACCTCCATAAGTTTTAACGCGTCTTGGCCGACCCTTTCTTTGACCCACTCGCGCATTTTCGGCGACCGGACTGACGTGATCGCGCCATCGGTGACGGATCGGACAATGGACTGTATATCTTCGAGCTCTTGTGCCGCATATCCAACGGCTGCTGTGGCAAGATGCACGTCCACCAAGACGCCGCGGTCGTTGATTCGTTCGTTGACATGATAATCTCCAAGCTCATCCGGTGAGAGGGGGCGCATACCTAGACTAATCGCACGCATGGCACGCACGTCCTGCTCACAGTATTGCACGAGTTCGGTCATGAGTGCAGGGTCATTCTTAAACGGCGGCACGCACAGCGCACGGATAAGCTGCGCGCCGCGGTGATCTTTCTTCATACTCGCACCGGCAAAGCGGCCGACATCCTCAAGCGAGCCTGGAGCGCAGTTGGCACGGGCTTGTGCTGCGGTGCAGTAGAATTGCTCTAAGTCGAACTGTACATTGAGTACATACCAAAAGATCAGGCGCTCAAAGGTCGCGTTATGCGCGCGTATCTCGCCCGTGTGGTGTCGGACATCTTCGGGGAAGGGTTGATCGGGCGTCCAGGTACGCACGTCTTCATCATCAAACGCGTACGACATACAGAGCACGTCTGTTGTGCCGTCCTGCGCGTAGTTGTAGACACCGTGCTTTTTAAGGTCACAGTGGCTACGCGTTTCAAAATCAACCCAGAGAATCATTCGCTATCAATAGTCAGCGTACGATTACGATTAGACATAAAAATTTCTTTTGCTAACTCAAGCTGTTCGGCTTTCAAAAACTTACCGCTAATGTTAGCCAGTTCGCCCGCTATTTTTATATCTACCGCGCCCACTTTCAGCGCTTCGTAAAGTTCACTCATGTCTTGTTTAATGTCAATTAGCGTTTTCATTATTTGTTTCTCCTAATGTATCGTTGTACGTCTAAATGTAAAACGTAAGCCTCTAACAATTCTTGGGGCACGTCTTTTACGGGCACGTTAAGTGTGTCGGCTATACGACCTTTTGTCGCGCTTTTACGTCGTATAGCTTTGCGGTCTTCAGGCCGGTCGTTGAACATAGCAACTAATTTAGCCCAACGCGCGCGTCTATTTACTTCGCGCTGTTCGTCAGTTATTCTTTTCTTTACCGGCACACCTGTCTCTCGACGCTTGCGCGCGGAATACTCACGATGATAAGCACGATAATCATCTTGAGTTAAAACTTTGCGGGGAGGTATTCCGGCGCGGCGTCGTTTTTGTTCATCCCATATCCGACGTTTAGATTTGTTCTCATCTTTTGCCAAATATCGACGTTGCCGATCCGCCAATTCAGCTTTGTGCGTGTCGCGGTACTTTTTCTGCGCCGCGCGTTTTGCTTCTTTACGTTCTTCAATAGTCATAACCATTTTACTTTACCTTAGTTTAGTTTATAGGCGGGGCGTCAATTTGGTCGTTGCTAACTGTGCGTTGGAAGGCAAGAAAAACACGCACTTACGACATCCTTGAATGCTTGCCTAACCGCCCCTGAACCTTACTCTTCTGTCTTTGGCAATTGTGGAATAGCTTGAGCGCGAATCTCAGCGATCAGGCCTTCGACCTGTTCGTAAGGTTGGCGGCCAAGCATACCCATAATTACATTGACTTGCTCAATTGAAAGGGTCAAGTCAATCATGCGGCACCTCTACGACGACGTGCGGGGGCTGCGGGTTCCTCGGCTTGCGCCTCTGGTTCTGCGGCTTCCCCATCCATGCTAACCCACTCGACAATCTCAAAGACCGGCGTGTAGATGCGGCCATAGCTCTTGTGCTGATAGTGTTCCTTTTTGAGCAACACGACAGGCACAGGCTTGCTTTGGTCAACATCGACTTGGTTTGCGATGGCCACGGCCAACGCTTGCACCGAGCGCTTACCGCCAACGGAGGTCACGGTGTAACGCGCTTCCATCCCTTCGTCTTCGCCGGAGACACACTTAAGCGACATACCGACTTGCGTTTCCCAACCACGCTTGGCGTTTGGAGGTGGTGTGTCAAGCTCAGGCAACGGCTCGGACACCGACACCATCTTCTCGCCCAACACTTCACCCTCGCCCCAAGCAATAAAGCCGTGAACGAATGAGAAAGGATTGATCGCCCAACGAGCGTCGTCTTCGGCTTCGGTCTGGTCTGCACCAAATACCCAATGGCCTGTCTTGTCCATCTTAATGATGACCGAGCCAGGCGTGCCCACGTCTTGCTCAAGCGCGCGCAGCGACTGAGAAAGTGACGAAACAGCGGGGAGGTTTGCGGATTTAAAAGTTGCGATATTAGACATTTTAGATTACCTTAAGTTTAGATAGAACCTTTGAGAGGTTCAAGATTGCTGGGCGAGGATCATCCTCGTTTGCCAGCGTATTGCCCGATGAAACCGATACAGCTAGTTCCTGCGGGAAATTCTTTTTGCCGACCAACTTCTCGGCCTGAGCGACAGATATTAGCTTACTTTCAAAAGCTTTGTCACCTAAAAATTTTATCGCGTCGTCTTCGTTAGCCCATTGACGTGTGCCACGCTTGGCAACCAACTTGTAGCCAGACACTGGGACATCGTTCTCAAGCATGGTAAACGCCATCTCACGCACAGACTTAATAAAGTCTTCAATCTGATCGGCTTGTTGCAAGTAATGACCAATCTGAGTTGCGTCAATTGTCTGCAAGCTTGTCTTCATAAAGCGATCAACTTCACCTGTCATCTTGGGGCACACGGGCTTGGCCGCGCACCACCGACAATGATCGCCCGCGTTGAAGTCTGCTTTGGGGCGCTGCGATGCTTTGACAGCTAATACCAGATCACGCTCAAATTTCGCAATGCGCTCGGGGGTTGTGACCCAGCGGCGCATCATAGGGGGTTGCACAATGATGATTTCGATTTCTGTTGCGCTGTTAAACACCCATTGCGTCTCGGGCGTACGCATGGCGGCGGCTGAGTAGAACATCCCCTGCGCGTTCTCTACTGCATCAACCACCACACCATCACCAAACTTCCAATCCAAAACAATAGCCCGACTACCAATCCGACCAAGCAGATCAGCAGAACCAAACACCCCACGCAATAAGTCGCCAAACCCAACGCGGCTTTCCACAACATATTCCATACGCTTGTCAGGATCAATCTCGTCCAACTTTTCAAATGCGACAGCAATTTTCTCATCGTAGAGCTCCTGCGTAAGTATGATGCCGTTGTATTCCATACCGATTACGCTCTCAACCTTACCATCTAAGAGCATGGCAATCGCGTCATGCAATAGCGTCCCACGGTCAGCGTGTACGCTAGACGGCTTGGGTGGCATCTTAGCGCACAGGTTAACCGAGCCTGGGCACGCCATCACGCGTTTGGCGGTCGAGCCGCCTACGATTGAACTATGCAGCATTGTGTTTCCTCATCATTAGGTCAGCGTAATCATACGCGACGTCAACAATCTCGGAGGGGAAGTAACTAGGGTTTGTTGAGAGAATGCCTTGCAAAGCGGCGGCGGCAAAGTAATCGCGTAGTGTCATGCCTTGGACGACGTCCTTAGCAGACCAAGTGGGGAAAGCGGGTGTGTTCATAGTGTAGTCTCCTGTTGTGAATTTGTATTTGACATCATTTTGTTTTTGTTGTCAAATACTTTTTATGCGTGAATCAGAAATTGAGGCGTATTTCAAATGGTCGGTCGAAATGGTCGGTGGCATTACTTACAAGTTCACATCGCCATCGCATCGGGGCGTCGCCGATCGAATAGCGTGCCTGCCCGATGGGCAGACGTGGTTCGTGGAGTTGAAGACCAAGGGTGGCAGGCTTTCACCACTCCAAAAGTTATTCGCCGCGGAAATGGTAAGACTTAAACAAAACTACAGTTGTCTATGGACTAAGGAACAGATTAATGATTTCATTAAGACCCTACCAGAACGAAGCCGCTGACTTCCTGTACGCGCATGACCGTGCAATGGTGCTTGCGCCCGTGGGCGCGGGCAAAACGGCCATCACACTTACCGCCATGCAAGACGCGCTTGACAAGGGCGTCGTGCACCGGTGGCTAGTGTTGGCGCCTAAGCGTGTAGCGACCGACGTCTGGCCAGTTGAAGCGCCTAAATGGGCGCCTAAGCTTGACATCGCAGTTGCTGTAGGGACGCCCAAGCAACGGTTAGCGGCACTTACGGCCAATGTGGTTGTCACCAACTACGACAATCTGCAATGGTTAGCCAAGCAAGAATTGGACTTTGACGGCGTGGTGTTTGACGAACTGACACGGCTTAAGAACCCGTCAGGCGCGCGGTTCAAAGCGCTCTTTAAGATCATCGACAAGATGCGTATACGTTGGGGGTTGACCGGATCGTTTACCTCGAATGGCCTAGAAGACGTGTTCGGCCAATGCAAGATTGTCGATCAGTCGTTGCTTGGGCGCAGCAAGGGCGCGTTCATGCAGAAGTACTTTGTGCTGATGAACCCCGAGTATGGTGAATGGGCACCGCGCCCTGGGTCGCTTAAGATGGTTATGGACGTCATTCGCCCTGCGACGTACTTGCTTGAGCCTGGTGAGTACGCAGATAAGCTGCCGCCCTGTCACATGGTCGAGTTGCGCTGCGATATGCCGATGACCGAATACAACCAAATGAAAAAAGATTTTGTGTTGCAGTATGGCGACACGCAGATCGAGGCGGTGAACGCCGCAGTCGTGACAGGCAAGCTGCAACAGATGGCCGCGGGGTTTATTTACGACACAGAGGTCAAGCCCAACCCGTTAGCACCAGGCAAGTTTGTGACAACACAGACGCCCATCTGGTTTAGCCGCCACAAGTTTGAACTACTCGACGATCTAATACAGGAGAACCAACATGCCAACACAATCATCGCGTACACGTACAAGGAAGAGCTCGCCGAGCTCAAGCGCCGCTATAAGCACGCCCTTACCCTTGACGATGACCGCGCTATCGAGCGCTGGAATAAGGGAGAGGTGGAGTTGCTTCTTGTCCACCCCAAGTCAGCCGGACATGGGCTTAACTTGCAACACGGCGGTTGCCGGATGGTCTTTCTGTCACTGCCTTGGAGTCTTGAATTGTTCGAGCAAACCGTAGGGCGTCTGCACCGCTCGGGCCAAAAGCATGACGTGTGGGTGTATGTACTGCTCACCAACAAAACCGTTGATGAGAAAATTTGGGCGGCGTTGCATGACAAGCGTGCCGTGTCTGATATTGCTATGGAGGCGTTGAAATAATGGCTAAGTTAAGTAACGGATACGATGCTCATTATCGTAGTATAGCGCCGCCTAAATCGGGGCTATTACGGCAAGGTTCAGCTCTTACAGCGTTGTCTAAAGTTAGCTCTAAATTACTTTTTAATTGCGAGCATTGTGGCTTGCCGTTTGAAAAATACGCTTGTTGGGCTAAAAGAACTTCGCACCACTATTGTTCCCGCGCTTGTGCATGGGCTGCAAAAGTAATTCAAATACCTAAAAATTGTGTGGTGTGCGACGTTGAAATGTTGCTAAACCCGACAAAATACACGCGGGTATCAACTTGTTCTAAAGATTGCTCAAGAAAAAGACGAGTTAAAAGTTATATAAATTTAAGGACTTCCCCCGATTATTTAACAATAGTTAATAGGCTAAAAAAAATTGGCTCTTGCAACGCTTGTGGAGTAACAAGTGGGCCGTGGGTAGCAGCAGGTATAAAGACTTGGGTTGAGGACGGGCTATCTTGTGCCGATGGCAGTAGCGCGCGTTTGATTTGTAAAAAATGTCATATGGAAGCAGCGCGGTTTTGGTTATCAGGGTCTGCGTATATGTTGAATCGGAAACAATATTATGAGGATAAGAAATGACCAAACCCGAAAATTGCGGCTCAGGCTTTTGTAGCTGCATTGAATGTCTGTACCCAGAGCCCGTCGCTTGGCGCAAAAAGGTCAACGGCGTCTGGCATTACTTTGACGAATCAACCCCTTTCCCTTTTGACGATTGTGAGCCCTTATATGAAAAGAACTGATCTGTACAAAGCCAAGCTCAAAGCAGCAAAGGTTGAGCTAACCATCCGGCAGCGCCAGGCTAACGCCGTTCAACGCGCATTATTTAACGTCACCTCACGCATTGCAGACTTGGAGCAAAAAATTGAAAACTTGGCGCAGTCTAAATAACGAATTGCATAGCCTAAGCGAGCAAACCGTTTTAGAGCTACTGAACGAAGAACGCGCAACAGCACGGCGCTCATCTATACTAAAGCGGTTGCACCAGCGTTACACGGCGCTACGTGCAGACCGCGAACGTATCGAGATTATGAATGAGGCACGACAGCCATGAAGAACATTGAAACGCTTGCCGACATCGTACGCGAACAACAAGCGCGTGATTACGCTCAAGGCTACGCGTACCCGATTAAAGGCGTAGAAGCCATACTAGAGGAGCGCGGGCGTCGCTACGGTCTGTTTAAGGACCACGCGATGATCGCGCAAACGATAAAAGACATGATGAAACAAGAAGAAGGATGGGCGCGACTTGACCCTGACCAAAAAGAAGCGCTTGAGATGATCGTGCACAAGATTGCGCGCATCTTGAACGGCGATCCTAATTACGCCGACTCTTGGGTTGACATTGCGGGCTATGCTAAATTGGTCGCAGACAGACTTGAAGGCGTTGCGCGATGACAAGCAAGCATCTCGTTAAAGAACAGTTGGCCGCCCGCTACGGCATAGCCAGATTCAAACTGTTGCAGTTGGGGCACACCAACATGCACAGCCGCAAGCGCATCTTGGCGACTCTTGAAGAGATGTTTGGCCAAAACGATGAGCAGCAATTGCTAGACTTGTTCTTGCGTCCTGCGGCCATTGAGAAGCTTGACCGCGTTCACCGCAAAGAGTACCAGCCGCCCTTGGGTATGCGACAGGCAGCACAAAGGGCCCGAGCAGTACAACCTGAACTAATATCCGTGAGCGGGAGACTTAGGTATGAATACGTTTAAGATTTTTGTCCAAGCGGAAGACAACCGCGAGGACAAAATTTGTAGGTGCGAGCACATACCCTTGTGCGATCTTTATGACCAATGTATGAAGGAAAAGAAAAATGAACGAACAGAAGCTACCTTGCCCACTGATCGACGACCCTAAATGGGTGTACGTTCCAGCCGCGTCAACCGACGTGGCCAGAACATGGGCTAAGTTTGGTTGGAGTCCACCATCCCAAGCGCGGCAGTCCTAACGTGCTTGACCATCCCGCTTAAAAAACGGGGTGGTTTACCCAAGCATAGATGTTGCTTTAACTTTAACGGCCGCAACGCGGTTGAGCCATCCTTTACCGAATGTCTCAAAAGTATTCAGACTGCGGTAAAAATCTTCTTTGGCTTGACTAAACTTTTCAATTAGCTCGGCTTCAGGAATGGCGTTGACCGCAGCTAGGGTCATGGGTCCAATTCCGCCATCAGGGGTAGCACCCACGGCAGTCTGTAGAATCTTTGCGCTGCGCCCAACACCAGCGTTGACAGCGAAATCAAACACCAAGTAATCAATCCCGCTGGGCAGCTCGTCGCACTTGCAAGCATCCCAGAACTTGCGCTTGTACAGGGGTTCCACCATCTCAGGGGTAAGCGAACGCATCTCTTTCTCATTCGATTCACGACCCACCCACTCTTCCCAGACACGCTTTGTGACGCCAAGGTTGGTCATGCCGCCTGGATCAGACGGGTGGTTAACGTAGCCGCCTTCCGATGCCAACATCATCTTAAAAGCGCTGTCCCAATTACTTTGCATTTTTAATCTCCGCTTCAGTGACTTTTTCTTTAGTTTTCATATCAATAATCTTTTCCAACGTCCTGCCACCGAAGTAGAAAGACATAATTAGCATACCCCACTGACCAAGCAGTTCGACATACGCTTTGTTTGTTTCCATGTCAAAGGCAGACATCATGGCAAACGTGAAATAACCCGCCAGAATCGCTATAAGCGTCATAGGGCGGATGTTCTTGGAGAGCCATGAGTCGGACTTCATGTCGTTCTCTTGGCGCTTAGTGAGCTCGCCTTGTTCTTGCATGTCGGCTTGCATTTTGGCAAGTTCGCCATTTTGCTGCATCTGCATTAGCTCTAACTGAGCCTTTGCTTTTTGCTCAGGATCAGGAAAAAACTTGTCTAGCACCTTCATGCCGATGCCAAGGATATCCATTATCGGTAACATATTAGAACCTCACGCCTGAAAACCATGCTTTAGTTGCTATCCACTTGGCGCTACACCAAGCCTTGAATGCTTCCCATTTTGCTTTCATTTGTCCATCTCCGATGCGGCTAATATCATTCGGGTCTTAACGGATATCAAGTCCCGTGGCTCAGACTTAAAGCCTACAGCAACATAACCAGCAAACTTGCCTATCTCGTTGGGTATTGAAGCCCTGCACATGTAAGTAACACCCATCAACTTTGCCCACTCACCAACTGGGCTAGACGATTCAAACGGTTTACACGCTACTTCGTTGTTTAGCATTGAGACCACATCTGCATTGCGCTCAGGGCTGGCGGCAAACAGGCTGACTGTTAAACCTTCGAGCTTGTGATTGCGCTCACCGTTAGCAATGGCTAATACTGTTGTGCGTGAGTTTGTTGCAAGATTGACCTTGTTAATAACAATTCCGACAGCGCTTACCTCTTTGACCAAAGCGTTTGCCAGTGGAAGTAATTGGTCATGATCCTTGATCTGCGGCATCGAGTTGTTGGACTTAATCGCAGCCAAGATAACCTGACGGCTGTCCCATGCGAAGTATCCGGTGAAAGCAATTGTAGACAGCAGGATGACCGAAACAAGCTTGAACGGGTTGTCCACCCACTTGATCAGGTCAAGAATCTTATCTGTTATGTCCCGTGACGCTGCTTTTCTAGCCCTTGTTGCGGGCCTTCTAGCGGTGGCCATTACTTGTCCATTTTATTGTCAAGCTTGTCAAAAATTTTGCCAAGCATGTTTTTGATTTCGGCGATGTCGCGATGGTACTCGTCTTTGCTAATGTAAACCATCGGCATCTTACGCACGTCGTTATCCAAGCGATCAATCGCTTTGGTGATGTTGTTCAGCACCCAACCACCGAAGAACGACGCCAAGCCAATTGCAATGTTGAAAAACATTTGTGAATCCATTACGGCCTCAACGCGTTACGGTTTTCTAAATCTTGGTAAGTTTTGCCTGCTTGCGAAGTTAACAATGCATTACGCATAGCTTCGCGGGACATGCCTGGTATTTGGGTGTTGTACATACTAGGCAAAAGATTTTTCTGCCCTACGTCGGACATTAAATATTTTCGCATTCCAGAAGATATCATTGCTGGTCCCAAGCTAACCGCTGCACCAGTTGCCAAGCCTGCTAGCCCACCAGGTAAGCCACCATAAGCGCCTCCTACGCCGCCGCCAAGGGCAGCATTTGTAAGAAGGTTTTGACCAAGCATAGACCCCGCCGCAGGCGTACCAATTGAGCTAGGCATATTGGTAACGCGAGGCGCAATGTTGGCAAATTCTGCAATAGTTTTTAATTCGCCTGTCATGTAATCGCCACGCTGCAACATGCCGGCTAATTTTTTAGCGTCTAACGAACCAGAACCTTCACGAATTGCATTTTCTACAGTATGGCTAACCGCCATGCGTTGACGCGACAATTTAAATTGCTCAAGCAAAGTATGCGCGTCAGGGCGGCCAGTGTTAATTAAATGACGTTCAATTTGATTTTCTAACGCATTGGCTATATCAAGTTGCGCTTTAGCAATTGAATTTTCACCTTTTCTAAAATTGGCGGAGGCTTCGTCGCGTAATGTTCTGGATGCGTTTATTGCGTCTTTAGAGTCAAACTTACCAACAGTATATGTTTTTACAAGTTTTTCAACTTCTGGCGGAACGGCGCCTGGGAACGAAGAATTGGCGCCAACATACTTAGACTCTACTTCTACCAAGTCATCTAAAAAGCGTGCGTCTGTAGGTAGTTGACCAATTTGTTTTACTGGTTCATATCCTTTAGCATATTCTGTTGTGCGGATATCTTTCATAGCGCCGCTTGTAAGCGGTGCATTTTCTGGCAAACCAACCGCTTTCCGCGCTAATTCGTCTGTTACGGTTTGATTTTTTACAGAAGACAATTGCTCTAGACTTGTTTTGCCGGCAACACGTTCAGCAAGAATATTTTTACCTGTTGGACTGACACTACCTGGCGTTAACGTGTAACCCGCCGCTTGCGCAGAGGCGATGTTTGCATCGCGTACCGCGTTAGCTGCTTGCGTTGAGGCAACCGACGCTTTTTTTGCGGATTCAATTGGTATGCGGATTGGCGCGGTAACGATGTTTAAAGGATCTATCACCGAACCAACTTTAGACACTGCTGCACCAGTTTTTGACAGGCCCCCAACTTTAAGCGCAGCTCCGCCACCGTAAAATAATGTGGATAAATCAGCCAACACACCAACTGGATCAGAAGATAATTTTTGTTTAAAACCTTCCATTGATCCGTAATTTGTAGCGTATTCACCACCGACGCTTGAAGCCAAATCCATTGCTTCTTTAGCAGATTGTGGGTTTGTAAAAATGCTAGTCGCTATTTCACGCGCTTTGTCCGGCATGATGTTAAGCGCTGCCCCGCCACCAAGTTTGCCTAGAGTTTTAAGCGTGTCAATTGGGCTAAGAACAGCGCTGACAAGTCCTTGGCCTTGTGCGTATGCGCTTGGACCAAGATTACTAACCGCTTCAGTTGCAACCTTACCCCAAGACATCGGTTGACGCCCTGAAGGAATACCGCCAGTTGGCGCTGTCATTTGAGGCGTGGCCGATGGTGCCTGAACCGACCCACCGTATTGTTTAGCCATTGCGTCGTAATCCACAGCAGGAGGCGCAACAGCGCCGCCATATTTTTTAGCTAAGGCTTCGTAATCCATTACTTAATCCCCGCGTCTTTTTTAAATTTAGCTGCTGCTTCTGCGTTTGGAAATGTGTATGTATTTCCACCGACACTTACTGTATTGCTGCCCCCCGCCATTTTAGGAACTTCAATTTTTTCAGGTTTTAAACCTTGCGTTTCAAAATACTTGTTAAGGTCACCTTTTTCAAGTTGAGTGTTGTATTTTTCAATTGCGCGGGTTTCAATGTTTCGCCGAATTTCGCTCAAACGAACAAGTGCTTTATTATCCATTTGAATTGTGCCGGTCATTACTTGGCGCAAATAATCTCGTTCAGCAGGCGTATCTAAACCTCTGGCGCCGATACCTAAAGATTGAATCATTGAGAACACGTCTGAACCAAGCAAAGCGTCAAGAATTTGTGTATCTGCAACTTTTTTACCGGCTTTAATATCGCCTGCAAACAAAGCTCTTGCGCGGTCTATGTTATTGCGAAGCTCTGCGCCTAACCCTGTAGTTGCGTCACCTGTCTTAAGAAGTTCAATTGTAGAATCAATTTTTGCGATGTTATCTACGGCAGCTTGTGCAGCCAAAACAACTTTTTCATTTCGTTCGCCTTGCCCTTTGCCAACGGTAGTTGCAAATGCCGTTTCGTAAGGAAGGTTGCCCATTACCGGTTTGCCGTCTTTACCCAAAACAGGCGTAGCAACATTTGTGCGTCGATTTACAGTTACTAACGCACCGTTTGCGTTTTGTTTAATTTCCCCTTCAGGGTTTAAGACGTTGTATTCTTTAATCAAGCGTTCCATTGCTTGATTTGCCGCAGGGTTATTAATTTTAGACAATTGTGTAAGTTGCGTTGTAATCTGATCTACGCGGTTCGCCGCTGGTGCTGCTCCGGTCTGGCCAGCAGGGGGGTTTAATAACGCGTTAACTTGTGCTGGTGTGGTGCCAGAAGGCGCAACTTGCGTTGCTAACACGTTGGGTTTTGTTACAACGCTTGTGGGAGCCGCGGCAACAGGCGTTACTGCACTAGGTGTTACCGCACCAGTAACAGGCGCGCCGCCGCCCATAGGAATGTTAAAAGTGCCCGAACCTAATTGACCACCACCCATAGGCGCATTACCGGCTACCGAAGGCGTTTCACCGCGCAATATCCTAGCAACATCACCTTGTTGCGTTTGTTCTAAATCAAATTTCTTTTGTGCAAGCGCTAATTGACCATACGCCGCGCCCGAACTTACATCCGTGTTGCGACGCGATGTTTCGTCTTTAAAAAATTCATTTAAACCCATTGCAGCTTTTTTAAGAGCGCCGTTAAACCCTGAAGTCGCAATGTCTCTGTCAAGGTTTGCAATAACAATTTCGGGTGTTAAACCTATTGATTTAAGTCTTGGCCCAATGATTGGATCATTAAATTGGCTAAGTGAAAACGCGCGCAAACTTTCTGGGTTATTAACCATAGTAAGCGCTTCGCGTGTGTTTTTATACGCGTTGGCTTCCAATTCACTTCGCGTCTTTTGGCCAGCTAAATGTTTAGCTTCAATGTCCATTGCCATTTTAGGGTTGGCCGCACGCAGACGTTTAACAAATTCGGGATCGTTTAAATCGCCGCCGGACGCAAACGCGTCACGTAACGCTTCGTTACCTTCAAATTCTTGTTTGGCGCCTTTTAACGCATACAATTGGCCAAGCTGACCAAGCATATTAACGGGCTGTTGTTGTTGAACGCCTAACGCAATGTTTGGGTTAATTGGCATAACTTAATCCTTAAAAATTGGGCGACCCGCCAGGAGTCCATGAGCCATAGCCAAATGGGTTTACACCTTCATAAGAACTTGTCGGATAACCTGGTAATGTTCTTTTATTTTCTAAAGAATTTAATAATTGATTTTGATAGTATTGGTTGCTCAAGTTACTAATGCCACCAGTAATGGCGTTGGCTTGACCAATGTAACCAGACGCGCGTGCGTTCCCTGCACCTGTCAGTGCCTCAGACGCACCTGCGCCGTAACCACCAAGAGCGTTATAAGTTCCAGTGCCTAACGCGCCATACGCGTTTGTAGCCCCTGCGCTAGCACCACCATATGCGTTAAACAAACCAGAACCTAACGCACCGTAAGCTTGATTGCCAGCCCCGCCATAAGTTGCACCAGCGTTGCCTGTCATATTGGCTGCGTTTAAGCCCACGCCTTGCAATCGCTCATACGGGCTTAGTGTGTTGCCACGAATTGTCTGATAACGGTTAAACGCGTTGCCGTACTCTTGCGACGCCATTTCTTGTCCAAATCGTTCTGTTGCTTTGAGAGCAGCGCCTGAGATCAGACCGCCGCGGGCGGCTGCCTGACGATCAACAGCTTTCAAACCTTCAGACATACGGAAACCGTAGCCTGGGTCTTTATTAGCCAAAAACGCTTCTGGCGTAAACTCAGCCGTAGCATACTTCCCGTAATCAGGGTCCGTACCTGCGTTAGCAATTGGGCCAATACCAAGGTAATTTAATAGTTTGTTTTGACCAGCTAAACCGGCTTCACGATAAGGCGCAAGATCAGCGCGTTGCTGGTCATAAATTTGCTTTTGAAACGCTAATTGTTGTTCTAGTGTAGAGTAACTGGCGGCGAGTTGTTTATCAAGATAGCCGCCTTGCGCCGCAAGTTGCTTATCAAGCGCTTCTTTTTGCGCTGCAATTTGTTCTTGCGAAACTTTATACTGAAGATCAGCAGCTTCGCTAGCTGACTTGGCTTGCGTTTTTGAAGCTTTGCCCGCGGCGTCTGCCGCAATTAGTGAGCCGCCTATTGTAGCGGCGGCCATTGTGCCTGCGGCAACAAGTCCAAATGTCATGTTAGTTCCTTCGCTTCAAAAGATGCGATTAAGCCTAAATCATTGTAACTTGGCGCAATGACTTCGGCTTCCATTTTATCTAAATTTTCTTCACCGCGGTGTTCTGTTAGGTGAACTGTGGTCCATAGTGTGTCTTCTAAAGCATAGACTGCCCGCTTAAGCCCTACCTCCGATACAAACGTGCACGGCGCGGTGTATTCTTTTTCGCCAAATTCCGTGGCGACAACAACCTTACCTTTAGAGATAAAATTCAAATGCTGATGGCGATGAATTTTACCTATAATGACCGTTCCTTTTGGGATAGTCATTTCGCGGGCGTAGGCACAACAACCGTACTTTTCGTCTACCGGAGTGTAGTAATGCTTAAGCGTGCAATCTTCTAACGTAGACGGGATTTCACCGTCTGCAATAAGTTTCTGCATACGTTCTTGCGCGTTCAAAATACCTTGCCTAAATTTAACCTTAGACGGCGTATTTTGAAATAGCGTTGGGCTATAAGACACGGTTATGTTCATCCTAAAATAGTCCCCGACGACGTAAATTTAATTACGGTAAACGCGCCGTCGGTCGTAACCGTAGGCGACCCAGTCACAACGCCGCGATAGTTAGCAGTCAGGATGCGGAAAATTGCAACGCCTGAACCGCCGTTACCTCCGGCGCCACCACCGTCCGTACCCGAACAGCCACCCCCGCCACCGCCAGTATTAACCGTGCCAGATGTTGGGGTAAACGGACCACCGTTGCCACCCGTGCCGCCGCCGCCTAAGCCGCCTGAACCGTTGCCGCCGGCTGAACTATCGTACACGCCTCGACTGCCCCCGCCACCACCGGCAAAATAAGTGCTTGTGCCGGTAAGCGTTACAGCAATACCTATACCACCGTTACCGGCCTGAGTAGGTGGTGTGGGCGCACCGCCCGCAGCGCCCGCTCCACCGCCACCAGGTTTAGGATACGGATCACCACCGCCGCTATCCGCACCACCAGGAAATCCTTGCCCTGCAACAAAAGTTGTAGTTGCCCCGCCGTTGCCGGACGCCACACCGCCACCAAAACAAGTAACCGAAAGACCGGTGCTAGTTAAAGTGGAGCTATTGCCGTTTGTGTTAGAGCTGGTATTTCCCGCGCCGCCCGCACCAATTACGATAGTGTATAGCTGGTCAAAGACAAAACTTATATTTGCAGTTAACGCGCCGCCCGCACCTCCACCCAAGCCACCTGTGCCGTTAGCTGGTGATCCTTTACCGGACGCGCCGCCCCCCACCACAATGTAGCTAGCTGGATAGGCTGCGCCGCCTTCAAAACCAAAAGCCCTAGAACACGCAGCACCAATTAAAGATATACGGGGCATTTTAATCCTTACGCAAATTTGGTTTGCGAACCTAACACGGTAAACGTAGCGTTAGCCGTTTTAATAATTGCGTAAGTGTAAGTGTCCACGCTGTTGGTATAGCCCGCGCTAGGCGCAATTCCGCTTTGCCATTTAGGCGTAACGGGCGTGCCGTCAATGGTGACCGCGTTGTTGTAGTACGCAGTTGCGCCTTGGGTAGCCATAAAAGTAGCTGTCAACGTCTGACCAATAGCCATTGCATTATTGAGCGACGTAGAACTATTGCCCCTAAAGTTGATTGTCCAGTTGGCAGTAGCCGCTGTCGTGTAGTACACAATTGGCTGGTTCAGCACGTCAAAAGTAATCGTGCCGGTTGCGGCCGTTGCCGATATGGTTGTAGTTTCAAGAATGTAGTTAAACGTAGTCTTTCCAACAGTTAACAATTGAAAACGTGTTCCGTCGTACTCAACAATAACTAAAGAACTTGCAATAATGTCGCCTGCGACCAAAGGTGTTGTGCCAAACTTGGTGACGCTTTTCACGCCCAAGCTATCAATGTCTAGTGTGACGGCCGCGGTATTTGTGTTTTGTGCTATGAACGAATACTGTGCGCCCGTTGCGTACCCTTCTAACGGGGGGACCGCCAAACCCGTCAACGCGTTAGTTCCTGTAACCGTAATCAGGTTGTTGGTCGTGGTGGGGTCGTTTACCGCAGGAATGTTGTCGTAGCTGCCGATCTGAACAAAGGTCGAATCCTTTAACACAAACTTGTACAGCACTCCACCTTCTAGCCAAATTTCAGCGGGTGTGCGGCCTGACGAATTCAGCACAATCGGGTTGGTGTTAAAGGCCGCGCCCGAGCGTGACGTGTAAGTCGATACAGGCGTTGTAGTGCCGGCGTTGTACGTGTACAGCAGACCGCCGGCCAAGGGGTCGCCGTTGCTGTCAAAGAATTGAGCGCCTGCGCCAGCTAAGTAGGAAATGTTAATTGACATCAGACTATCCCTGTAATAATGCCGTTGACAACGGTCACGGTCTTGGAATCAACAGTTGTAAAGGTGCCAGAAGCGCCGCCTTCGCCGCCCCCAAGCTGTTCGTATACGGCGTTAAAAAACCTAAACCATTCGCGTGACATGAGCCCCGTTGTGGGGTCAACAATCGGCACACGCGGTGCTGGGATTTGGGTGACGTTAGCCATTTGTAGCACTCATGTGTAGTTCAGCACCCATAATCGCAATCTTAACTGGATCAGTGCCTGAAATCTCATAAACACGATCACGCAATTTAAGCGTCATGCCAAGGCGTCGCCAAAAGACACGGGTGCCGTAACCGCCTTTGGTGCCCATTGACTGCCAATGTTCGTTAGACCACGTATGGCCACCGTCATCGGACCAGCGCAACATAACTTGTGGCTCAACATATAGGTCAATTGAGTTGACAATAACAATCTCATCCTCAATGCCTAAGTCCCCGATAGTCAACGGGGTCAAGTAAATATGCCCAGGCACTTCAGTCACGCCCACAGCGCCTACACCGGATTCGCAATCAAGTTGCAGACTGTGCTGCGCTGTACGGTTTAGGTTGTTTGTGCCGGTAGGCAATGCACGCCATGAGCGCAACCATTTCTGTACGCGGGGGCCGTCTGCGTAAACTTCTAAATCAAACGAATACAAGTTGCCGTTTTGATAATCGCCTACGATGATTTCGCTGTTAAACGCCATCTGACAATTGCTGCGATGACGACCAAAGTCGCCATTGGTAAAGCTTGCGCGCTCATGCCACGCTTGTGTGGCCACGTCGTACACCCAAGTTGCACCCGCGGTTGGGAAAGTTAGCACGTAAAACGCATGGCCGTCTTGCTGGTACGTGTACGCGATAGCGTCAGAGATGTCGCCATATTGCTGAATCTGCCACTCAATTGCGTGCGTGCTGATGCGCGTTCCGGTATAACCGTTAGCGCGGTAGACAATACCCCGCCCACGGGCGTCAGCACCAAGCCAAAACAGGCCATTATCAAGCTTGGCAACCGAATAGGTAGCCGCGCATCCAATCTCGTTATACGCACCTTGAATGCGCTGTAAAGGAAAGTCTGCCGTACCCGCGTTGTACCAAACCTCAACCGAGTTTGTGCCAAACAACCAAATTTCAGAATGGTCGGTAATGGATGACACCAATCCGTCTGGGCTGCCTTCAGCGCTTGCAAAGTCAAGCGGGTCAATAGATGTTGGGTCAAGTAACTCTGTTACCCACACGCGTTGGCTGTCTGGCTCAATAAACACAAAGTAGCCGCCAAGGTAAGACACCGTCAGCGCGCCAGGAAAGTCTGGGTCGGTGATTTCGCCAAACGCATCGGTTGTAGCGTTGTAGACAAAGCTTGGGCCGTTACACGCTACAAACAAATGCGTGCCATCGTCGGCCATTGACACTGGGCCATCATTTGCCAAAGTGCCAAGCGTTGTAATGTTGTATTCAGAATCTAACCTATATAGGGTATTCCCTGATGCAACGTATGCGTAAGCACCAAACGTCCACAGCCCGCGCACCGGCCCCGTGCCAACGGCAACTTCAAGCTTTAGACCTGGGGCACGGTTCAGAAACGCTGGGGTATGACCGCCTTCGGGTATAACCTCGGGAAACAAATTAACCATGCGGCTATCGGCAGCGTTAACGCTGCGTGCCACATAAGCTGATCCGAGGATAGGCGACTGCATTAATAATTACCCGCAAAGATGTTAAAGCGCTGACGTGTGGCCACAATAGAATATGGCAAGGACATGATGTCGTCAGGATTGTTGATGCGCTTGAGATTGCGCTTAGACGTCATCGCAACGCGCTGCACAGTGGGCGAGGGCTCAACACCAAACTCGGGGGCAAGCTCACACGCAAGGTTGTACTTAAAGGCTCTGAGATAGCCTGGTGGGAACGCCAAGGGCGTGCTCAGTAGCGCAGGTGTTGTAAGCTCTTGAACCGACACAAAGTGCCACTCCAGTACCTTAGTTGGCACCGGATAAACGGTCATTGTGATGTTGGGGTAAGTCATATTTACAAACATGACTTGTGGATAAGTTGACGTGACCGTTTTGACCGCAATACCGTCATACTGTTGCTGGTTGATCAGCTTAATGCCGAATGAAATGCCAGAAGAAGGATCGCGAAAATAAGTTGAATCGTCAATAAGAATCGGGCGGTTTCCAACGAAATCTCCCGTAGGTCCTAGCGTGCGGGTCATAAACCCTGGCAGCCAAGAAAAGATTTGGTCTTGCGTACAAAACACCGACAACCGCTCAGTATTCCATGAGTCAATCATCTGGTTAAGTGTTGCCAGCGCATCCTCAGACGTAGCGGCTGAGGGCACTTCAGCCTCAGCTAATTGGCCGATTAGGCGCAGCGCCCCATTTATCTGATCGCCGGCTGTGGTGCTCATGGCTACTCCGAAGTTTTACGTTTACGTTTTAGCTCGTTTACCGGCTCCGCATCTTCAGGCGTATCCAAAGTATAACGCACCCAACCATTTTTTTCATCTTCTTCGGCTTCAAGTTCCATTGTGGCAACTTTTTGACCGTGCAAAGGATGTTCTAGGTATATGTTCATTTTGAGTTGGGGGCCAAGGCCCCCGCCTTATTAAGCGCAATGAATAATTGCAAAGTTGATCACAACAGCTTCAGCCAAAGGGCTTGCGCTGATGTTACGCAACGTAATAGTCGCCGCCCCTGCACCCATGCTAGATACCCAGCAGTTGTACGCAGCCGATGTACCGTTAGTGACGTTTAAAATCAACACGTCTTTAGCCGACAACAAACTGTTAGTCAGCGTAAATGTGACGTTAGTAGTTGCTGCCAAAGAGGCTGCGTTCATCGTAATCTGACCGGCTGACGTGTTAAGCGTCACGGCAGTAGATTTTGATGTCAATTGAGTTACCGCACCTTGTGCAGCGGCGGAGTAACCAATCTCAGAAGTTGCGTACACTGTCGTACCAACAAAAGTATTAGGTGTCACAGCGCCGATAGGTGTGTTGTCAAGTGTACCGCCTGATAAATCAGGGTCTAAAAATGCTACCCCAGTTGCTTTGGTATTTGGCATAATATTTCCTTATGAAACCCGCCCCGAAGGGCGGGGTCGTTACATTAGCTAATGCGGTATGCAGTCCACGAACCGTCGCCAGTCTTGCGCGCGCGGAAATGGGCTGACGTTGCGGTAGTTACCGCAGCCGCTCCAACAATTGTCCAACCAGTGCCGACAGCCAAAGTGACCGAATCTGTATCATCTGTGTTGATGATAAAGAAATCAAATGCAGAATTGACTTTTTGTGCACTCAACATATCTGCTTCCAACAAAGCGACTGTTGGCAATGTTAAGTTGCCAGCAGTCCCAACAAAAGTAAACAGACCATTTTGGAGTTGTGCAGACGTTGCGGTTGCTGCGGCTGTCAATGCAGTAGGTGCGCCCTGAACAAACATAATTGCTTCGTCAGTTGCGCCTGCACCGATTTGATAACCGCCTGTGCCATTAGAAAGTGCCATGATAAATATCCTTAAAAAAAGTTACAAATGGGGGCCGAAGCCCCCACTAGTTTAGCCCCACATACGAACCGCAGTGATAGGACGAATGGCAGCGTAGCCATACAAAACATCAATACGGCAAGGCAGACGGTCGTTGTTGATGTCGTACTGACGTACGATACGCAACGAAATACCGTTGTGGACTTGGCGCGAAGCCATGTCAACGCCTTGTGGCAACAACAAGTCAGCCGTAGCAAAGCTAATGGCATCTTTGTGGTAGACCAAGTTCTGTGGGTAGCCGGTGTTAGCCGAACCAACCATTGTCACAACAGCGCCAGCTTGCGGGAATGCAAGAACAGTAGCCAATGCGTTTCCAGCGGTGTACAGAGCTGGGCTGATGCTCAGCGTAGCAGTCGAAGAACCAGTTGCCACAGCAGTTACGGTGAACTGTTGGAGGCTGCCGGTCGATTGACGGGTCTGTGGGTTAACAGCAAAAACACTAGCGATAGTGAATACGTCGCCCACGTTCCATGTCTTGCTTGAACCAGTAAAGCTGATTGGCAAGGTGGATTGACCTTCAGTCGTGACAGTTGAAGTCACAGTGATGCTTGTGCCCCAATCGCCGTTCGTGTGGTTAGCAATGGACTGCGACATGTTGATCTCGTCCAGACCCAAAATGCCTTCACCCATCATGCCGTTTTTGAACTGGCGGCTGATAGTGCCGGTTGGGTTAAACAAGCCCTTCATGCCTTCGACCAAACCAGCGTTAGCGGCTGGGTTAACAGTCGCGTAGCGTGGGCTCATAGGTGTAGCAAACTCGTTGAGCTTCTGGTTAGCTTGGAGCAGAACCAAAGAAGTCGAAGGAGTAGTACCTGGAGTGCCTACTGTGTTGGCGATGCCTTTGTACGAAGTTGCAACGTCGGCGTCAACCGAAGATGCGAGCTGCGAGACGCGAGGCTTCAAAACACGCTCTGCGAAGTCGTCCAATTGCATTGTAAGTTCGGCAGACGTGAAGTTTACGCCGATATGCTTTTGGCTAGACACCGTCAGCGTTGTGAACTGTTCGTTGTCGGCCTGAACTTGCAGAGCGGCACCGTCAGTCACCAGCGCGCGATCGGGCAGGCGGATACGGAGGGTTGAACCAATTTTGGCGCCTTCAACAGCAAAGGAGTCGTCATATTGGCGGTTTACGTTACGTGTGAGCACCAGGTTGTTCTCGAGGATTTCGAGAGACTTACGGGTGATCATGTCAATGGTCAATAAGCTATTTGACATGGTAGTTCCTTTAAAAAAGTAAGTTAGCGGTTACGTAGCGCTTCTTGCTTTTTAATCTGACGCTGCCTTTCAGCTTCGATCCAATCCGAGGTGCTCATCGACTTGATGGAGCGTGGGTCGGTTGTATCGTACGAGGGTGACCCCGTGCTTCTTGCAGTGACCGGACTAATAGGCGTTGGCGCCGAAGAGGTCTTTTTGGTGGGAGGATCAGCGGCCAATTTGGCTTCGAGCTTCCCGATTTCTTTGGCTTGTAAGAATGGCGAAAGTCTGGAAATCCGCTCAGCTTCTTTCGGATTTGCCCCTAGGTGATAAGCCATGTCGGGACCAATATCAGAAGCTTGAATGGTCTGAGCCATCACGTCAGTGATTGGAAGGTTGGGGTTGTAGGCGACTTGTTCAAAGTCGTCGTACTTCGTCCGTGCTTCTTCTTCCTTGTCGTGGTAGGACTCTAAGATTGCAGACTGCTGCTTCTGTGCTTCGCGTGCCGCAAGCTTTTCCGCTGCTTTGTACTCGGCTACTGCGTCGATGTACTCTTCAGTGGATGCAAAACCTTCCGGTACGGGTGGAGCACTTGGCTGTGGGGCTTGCACCGCACGTTGCGCCTGATCTCTTTCCCACTTACGTTGCTCTCTTGCAAGTCGTTTACCGATCATCGCGTCGATTTCAGCTTGGGTGTACTTCTTTTCCTCTTGCTGTTCAACTTGATTCTCGACTACTTCCGGCGCTGAAACTTCAGGTACAGGTGTTGCCGTAACGTCCTGTTCTGGCGCGGGTACTTCCGCTAAGGTTACTTCTTCTGACATTTTTGTTTCCTAAGAAACCCTGGTGGATCGCACCAGTACGATTAGTATATTATTTAACTTCGTAAGGTACAAGCACCCAAGATTGCGTGGCTTCGTCCCAAACGTAATTTTTTCCGTCTGTCGGATAAGGCACAGGTGCTTCCCATAAATATGTTTGCGGATCTAAAACCCATGATGGATATGGTTGAGGCGCATAGAACACACCTACTACGCTTTGAATAACAACATTTGTATCTAGCGTGTACCCAACCCCTGCGTAATTTGCGCGAAGCGCCACGCCGCCATCAGGCTGACCGTCAGGGCCATAATGAACATTGCCACGGGTGTTGTACGATGTTTGCCACCACATAGATGGGTCGCCAACCGCACCTGAATCAATAAACAATTGGTCAGCAGCAATCACATCATCAACAATGCCTTTGCCATTTGTAAGTGTGGGTACTCTTGCAAAATAACTCATCCTGTGTAACTCCCTGAAGCCGTAAATTTCAATATCGTATTTGAGCCGCTAGTTGTAACTGTTGGTGAGCCTGTGGTTGTGCCGGTGTAATTAGCAGTTGGGATAGATAAGATAAATACGCCTGAACCTCCTGCGCCACCTGATGCTCCGCCGCCGCCGCCAGTGTTTGCCGTGCCGGATACTCCCGTAGCTCCACCGCCGCCATTGCCGCCGCTAGCGCCTCTAATACTTACCACTGCGCCGCCGCCGCCACCGCCATAAAAAGTAGAAGTGCCTGTGATAGAGTTTGCTAGACCTACGCCGCCCGCGCCTGCAAACACAACGCCGTCGCTAAGTGTTCCATTGTTACCATTAGCTCCTGCACCGCCGCCTCCGCCGCCGCCGCGCGATCCTTCATCATTGCCTGGGGATATCGCACCGCCGTTATAACCCTGTCTTGGTGGGCCTGCTGTTCCAGTGCCAGAGTTGCCTCCCCCCCGAACCACCCGAGCCGCTATTACCGTTTCCGCCGCCAACCGCTGAAGTTAATGATGTAAACGCAGTATTTGATCCGTTAGTTTGAGAAGCGCCGCCAGCGCCTACTGTAACGGTATAAGTTGTCCCGCTTGCTATGGATACAGAGCCAGTTAAATATCCCCCCGCCCCACCGCCGCCTGCGCCTTGACCGTAAGATGCCGAACCGCCGCCACCGCCGCCGGCAACCATTAAATACGAAGCCGTATACCCAGGTGTTAGCGAACCAGATGAAGTGAACGTATGAATAGTGTTTCCACCGGATGACGTAACCGTACCGCCAACAAATACTTGCGGGCTAGTGTAAGAAACAATGACTACGCCTGAGCCGCCTGAACCTCCTATATTATTA
>Ga0247723_1000405_pt1 | contig 29686 bp, 28 predicted proteins | sample MSEWelMarce5H_FC_FD_189079 | JGI IMG/M metagenome (GOLD analysis project Ga0247723, IMG submission 189079) | Subsurface sediment microbial communities from gas well in West Virginia, United States - MSEEL Well Study Marcellus 5H_FC | ecosystem: Environmental > Terrestrial > Deep subsurface >... | reverse complement strand
GGCGATCTTGCGATCTTTGTCTGGTATTTCCAGCTTGGGCTAATTGTTCTGAAGCGGCTTGGCCCTTTAAATCGACCATGTCGTCTCCTCCTTCAAGAGGAATCATGCCCTTTCTAATTCTAACTTCGTTAGGGGTAATTACCTGCATTCTTAAATATCTCTCATCAATCTTAGACTGGGTATCTTCGTCAGTAAGAGTTAATTCATTGAATTTAATTGATAGGGCGTCAGTCTTCTCTTCAAATATCTTATTTATTTTCTTTTCTAAAATCATTTGGGCTGGACGACAAACCTGCTCTTTAAATGTCTTATCTGCATCACGGGCTACGGCTAAATTAACTCCTTCTGGAGTTCCAATTTTATTAATTGGTACACGGTGGGCCAATAGGATTTCATCTCTATTTGATTTACGATAAACATTAAATGAAGACTCCTGTGGATTTGCCTCCACTGGTTCCATTTTAAATTCGGTCTTTGAATCTGGAGTATCTCCTGGAAGTGGGATATATAGGGACCTATGATTCTTGCCCTTTAATCCGACCTGGAAAAACTCAAGCAATTTTCTTTCTGATTCTGGAGAAAGCTTTGCTCCCTTTACTGTAATAATATATCTTGGGACCGCCTTGTTTTCAAAGTAATCAAGGTTATATCTTCCAGACAATTCATTACCTGCAAGGGCAACCTGTGCTGCAACAATATCTGGCAATCCATAATAGTTGCTCATAGGAGTATACTTCTTTAAATGAATAATTTCATTTGGACGATCTTCTTGTCCTGCAATTGGGTTCTCTGTTTCAGTGTCTCCAAAGTTGTTAAAGTAAACTGCCTTGCCATATAGCAATTGAATGAAGCCATCTCTTAGTCTACGAACACGCATTGTTTTTGATGGGATATGTCCGATGTACCCAATGTTTCCGCCTGTGGTTCTACCTATTTCAATATAGCCATTTCCTGTTGCTTCAAGGTCTGTATAAACCTTAATCAATGTCTGTGTAAATGTATCTTCTTCGTTTGTTGTATCCACCCAAGCGTGTAGGTCTTGTCTCAACTTGCTTAGCTTTCTGCGGGCTCTTTCAAGAGACTTATCGTCTGTAATAGAATCAAAAGCATCATTAGTTTTCTTTGTTTCGACAAAGTCATAACCTAGTCCAACAATGTTAGCCACCTTTGCATTAATTGCTGCATAGTTGTATGTTGAAATTTCGTATACCTTTGAAAGGTATTCAAGATTGTATGTTGGCTCAACTAGATCGAACATTGAGTAACCTGAAATAGCTTGCGCTAATAGGTTCTGTTGTGTTCCCGTTCCTTCTATACCAGAAAATGACTTAGAGAATTCTCTACTTACTTTGCGCTTAAACGATGCGCCTAGTCCTCGGACTTTCTTTAGTTCATCTATGCCCGCCGCAAATGGATCATTACTGACCTCATCTTTTTTTACAGAGAACCAGTCCGCTGTATTTGATATATTAATTACGCTATCTGCGTTATCATCATCAAGAAATTCTACACTCATTTTGTACCACCCAAGTTTAATTTTTTCATTTCGTCTTTATAGTTTCCAATGTCCATAGGGTCTGGGACTAGTCCCCAGTCGAGTCTTTGCTTTTGGTAGTGGAACTCTTCGTCGTCAATCTTCCTTCTTCCAGAAAGAAATTTAGGCCCGCCCTCATATATACCAAACGAGCTAACTTCTCTAGCCAAAGCATCGATTCTGGATTTATTTCCTTTTTTGGACGTGATCGAAAGAAAGTTGCCATCATCGTCACCAATCCATCTTCCGTCTGGCATTTCCCAGACATATATCCCAAGGGTTGTCTCTTCATCAAGGATCTTATATTTAGCGTTATTAATATCCATAGTAATTTATTTTACCATTATTCCCTACACAAGTCCAGCTTTTGTCAACGAATGTGACAAATTATTTGTTTTGTAACACTACCCAGTCGTTGTCATAGAAGTCTACAGAGCTTTCTGTCAATGTCATGGATGAATCGTCTGCTACTGTGGCAGATCTTCCTATGTGCATATTATAATGGGACAGGGCAAGGATAGAATCAAAAGCGGAAGGGTAGTAGGCAATATACTGATAAAGGCTAGAAGGCCCTCCTGTTGCTATATGATTAAATAGGATTGTTCCTGTAATTGGCCCACTTGTTACTATCAATACATGATAAAGTTCATTTGAGTCAAAGACTGAGCTTATGTTTGTTTCAGATGTCTTGTCTACACCATTAACATAAATAGCAGATATGTTAGATTTAGTAATAGTTCCATTTGTTACCCATGAGTATCTTGCGGCTACAAAATCTCCATTAGCCCCGCTTGATAAAATTGAGTTTGATGTAAGATCTGATAGGGTTAAAAAGAACTCTATCGTTCTTATTGATTCTGCGGTATTAATTTTAAATCCCGCCCCATCTGCTGTTGTAAGGCCGTTTAGCTTTTGGCGGGAGAGAATAGGATATCCAATTCTTCCTAGGGTGATATCTTTTGAGGCAAATCCAGTCTCGCTCTCTATTGTATAAATGTAGTCTGGGTTGCTTGCTGAATATAAAACCTGATCTTTGTAGAAACACAGAAGCAGGCTATATAATCTTGGAATAAATTTAGTTGTATCTGATGAGGTAAATGTTATCTCAAGATAAAGAGTTCTTTCAGAACTAAATGATCCTAATTTAAACTGAGGAATTGCTTTTCCATTAATGCACTCTTCCCAAGCTGTTCCATCTGTAGAAGTTCTTACAGAGACCCCGTTATCGCCGTTCCACTCTATCTTAGAGGAGTCTAGATCGAATCCTGCAGGAATTGCTATGGCATCTACTACAACCACGCTCTTAGAGGCTGCAGAGGCTGTTTTTTGAATCTCTAAACATTTCTCTTCTGTATTATAAATTAAATCCTCTGAGGAAAAAATTTCTAGCGATCTATTGGCTGGATAGGCAAAATTAAATTGCTTGCTTACACTGTCATCATATATTTCAAATAATGTTCCGCCATCTGGATATGAAACTTGAAGCGGTGAAGTAGTCCCAGAATATGTTTGGTGCTCTATAATTTTATCTAGTCCCAAAGCATATCTATATACGGCAGGAGCATCTACAATAAATGAATCAGATGAGTTTCCTGTAGGACCCAACTTTAAAGTAATTGTTTCATTAGTAAACTTATAATCAGTTAAAGATTTGCTTGTTGCAAACTTTCCATCTACATACAATGACATTTCTGTAATAGAGTATGTGGCTACAATATGATGAGACTGACTAATGTGAGGTAAGGTGTAATCAAGTCTTTCCGACTCAAGCTTAAATACTATATTACCTTTTTCATAAAAAATTCCCACGTTTGCTGTTGAGTCCGCAAACAGAGTAGTTAGACCAGTTGTTGTAATTTTAGGATAAACCCAAACCTCTAATGAGAATGCATTATCTGATGAGTTTGTATCTGCAAATCCGCCATCGGCGGTAGAGCCATAGTAATCTTTGGTTACTGGCAATGTTATATATTTTGTATTGGTTATAATAGATCCATTTGCTCCACCTGAAACAAGAGGAATTAATCCTGTTGACAGACCACCTACATATGTTCCAGAATTACCGCATCCAGATATATCTGAGGCGGTAGTGCCTGAAGACTCATCCAAAGGCCAAAAGCCAATAGGATAATCTTTAATTACTTTAAGTTGGTAGGACATCTTATTATTATACCAATAAATCAGTATAAGTCATATATTACTGTTCCGCTGGTTTTTGAGCATTAAGTAGTAGGACTACTGTTTCTGCCGTTTGCCTAATGTCCATAATGCGTGAAATTTCCTGGCACCCAAGGCGGATATCATTAATATTTGCTTGACGATCAAGCTTCAATTTCTTTGAGATATCTGTTACTACTTTGAAAGATCCGTCTTTATCTTTGATAACAAAGAATACGGTTTCTACTTCTATTGCCTCTGGGGCGGGAACCTCTGTGGATTCAACTGAATCTATATTTTCTAACATATATTATCCTATCTGTTTGTATAAGTATATCAAAATTATATTTGAATGTCTAGATTGGATAACGAATAATTACCACACCAGATCCACCAGTACCTAAATTAGTACCTGAACCTCTTTCTGCTCCACCTGCGCCACCACCTAATCCATTTACTCCAGGGCTACCAGTAGTGCCATTTCCATCTCCACCGCCACCTGAACCACCTGTTCCTCCAGTTCCTTCATAAACAGAACCTCCACCGCCACCAGCATATGTTGTTAAAAATCCACTAATAGAGTTAGCAACTCCGTTTCCACCATTACCAGATATTTGTGTTGATCCATTATCTGTTCCAGTTCCACCAACTTGACCAGCTCCGCCACCGCCTCCAGGGTTATTTTCCCGTGCAGCTCCGCCATTGTTACCTTGACCAGATGTTCCTAATCCTCCAGGACCGTTGAATCCATTTTCTCCACCTCCGCCGCCACCTGATCCGCCATTGCGTCCAGATCTTGAACCAGTATCACCGTTTACTTGGTAGGCTCCAGCTCCGCCACCGCCAAATGCTGTTTGTGAAAATGCGCTTGAGTTTCCGCCATTAATTCCAGTTGCTCCTTGATAACTAAAAGTAGTCTGAGCAGCAGCTCCATTTCCAACTATAATCGGATATCCTTGAGCTGTAACAGAAAATGTTCCAGAAAGAAGACCTCCAGCTCCTCCACCGCCAGAGTGGTATTGATTATTTGCGGAACCTCCACCTCCTCCAACAATTAAGTACTCAACTGATCCAGGCAGGTCTGCAGTAAATGTAAAAGTTCCCCCAGAAACACTGCCCGTAGAAAATGTATGAATTCTATAGCCACCAGCAGTAGATATCGATCCGCCTGTTGCGCCTTCGCCAAGTCTACCTGTTCTATTTTTTAATTTACCTTGAGGGCCGAAGTTTCCTCTAACGCTGTTAATAAATGGCATTTTTATCCTTTAGTAGTTTAAGTTTGAGTTAGCAAATACAATCCATGCGTTACCTGAACGAAGGAATGTAAATGAGAATATGTCAATCTTTCCAGCAGACGATGTTGGTGTTGGTGCTGAACCAAATGGCCAACGTATTGTTTGATTTGTTCCAGCAATTTGAACAACTGTTGGCAAGTAGCCTGTAGAGCCTTGCGTAACAAGAACGTTTACTGTCATTACCTTATCATTATCAGTTGGCATATTTGTAAAGTTAAATGTCATTGATCCTGTTGGAGCCGCTGAAATATAATAAATGTTTCCGAGTGTCCAGCTAAATGTGCCAGTATTTGAAGACAAGCTGACTGGGACAACATTTTCACGAAGCTCTTGAATATCTACTGTTCCTGATAATGAGACTCCGCCAGTTGCAGTCAATCCTGCTGCAGAGATATCTCCAGTAGTTGTAATTGAGCTAGCTGTGATTGCACCAGTTTTAATATCTGTATATGCAAGTCCTGCTCCTGAGAAGTTTACTACTCCTGATGATGGAGCCACTGTTGTATCTTTATAAAACTTAACAACCCCGTCTGAAGCGTCACGAACAATACCAGTGTACTTAGTTGTGCCGCCAGCTGTGTACTCTCCAACAAGGCCTAGGTCTACTGCGTCTGTGGCATTGCCATCTCCAATAAATACAATTGGATCATTAACGGAAAGAGTTGTTGTTGATAGAGTTGTTCCTGTGCCTCCAAATGTGATGTCTCCAGCAATGTTAACGTCTCCCTGAATACCGACTCCGCCAACTACTGTCAAGGCCCCTGTTGATGGTGAAGTAGAAGCTGTTGGTATTTCAATGTGAACACGTTCATCTGGAATAATAACCATCTGTTCGTTACCAGAATCGTAACCGCCTGCGGCAAATACGATTTTATTCTCAGATCCATTAGCACCTGTTGCTAGAACTAGATTTCCAGCTCCTGTGGTTCCGAATGGAGCCTCGTAGAAAATGTATCCGTCATGTGGTCCTGTAATGCCAAACGTAGCCTGGCTGAATGTTGAACCAGTGATACCCATGTCAATCCATCCAGAAATATCGTTACCGTTATCTGCATAAGCGATAAAATCTGTAGATGAGTTTGAGGAAGAGTTTTGAATTGCAAGTTGTGCATAAGGTTCTCCGTTAAGCTTAAATACTGCCCCTGGATTTGTTAGATCTGCAGAAGTTTCCCACGCTTTGGCCCCTGTACCTACATAAACTGTTCCAGTTAATGATGTGTCTCCAGCAATTCGTACATCTCCAGTAATATCTGTTCCGTTATTTGGAGTAATAATAAATTGTTCGCTGCCGCTTTGTAGTCCTCCTGCTGCAATAATAATACTATTGTCTAGCCCAGTTGAATCTGTGGCTAAAACTAAATTTCCATCACCAGTGAATTTATTAATTTGTGAATTAATTACTGATGTTAATGCAATATTGCCTGCTGTGTAACCTACGGGAACTGCAACTACAATCTGTGTTGCGCTAGGCGCAGAAGCTACTGTATATCGACCTTCAAGTGTTGGTGCAACAGGTAAGACTAAGTCAAAAATTACACCAGCAATCATTTGGTGTGGAACAGAAGTAATAATATTTAAAGTAGAACCAGCAACGCTATACTGGCTTACTGAAGTAACTCCCGCAATTGCACCAGACATGAAAACATATCCGTCGCCTGGTCCAGTCAATGAGAATGTTGGGTCGTTGAAAGATTGGTTAGTAATACCCATGTCAATCCAGCCAGACTCGTTTGTACCATTTGAGGCATATGCAATAAAGTCGGCGGAAGAACCTGTTCCTGATCCAGTATTTACAAGAGCTGTCTGGACAAAATTATTTGATGAGCCTTCAATACCTAAAACAACATCTGTAAGAGTTGCAGATGCAATAAAATCGGTAATATCTGCACCAATTTTAAATGTATCAAATGAATCTGACCAGAATGTGAGTGTTCCGTCTGTTTTTAAAACTTTGCCAGATTGGTTTAGTGTGGGAGGAATCTCTGAGCCTTCTACCATACGTGTCCAATAATCTGTATCTGTGATGGCTTCGCCTGTTGATGGCAATTCGTTAGTATAAATCCATACAATGTTATTATATCTGACTACATCGTTTAATTTATATTGTACTAAGTTGCTCCAATCCCCCTTCCAAATAAAGCGGATTGATCCAAGATTAATAATTTGAGTTGCCATTTATTCTACCCTCACAATAAGATTTGACGTGTCTGTTTCAGACCATTCGAATTGCAGTTCACGAGTTGTGAATGTCCATTCTCTGTAATCTGTACTTCTTCTGTTCTGATCTGGAAGAACTACTTCGGTTGTCCCGTCGTTAATTTTTTCCAATATAAGTTCTCCCGAAACTGGAAGATACTTAAAGCCATAAAATGCTCCAAGATTAGATCCTGGAATTTGTTGCCAGTATGTGCCGCTCCATTCCCACGCTACATCACCGACGGTATAAGTGTCGCCTATTGTTGGTGAAGCTGGAAATGTGATTGGCATATTTCTCCTATTATACTTCTGCCCATACAGAGCCGTAGTATATGAAAAGTTTTCCTATAGTTGAATTGTACCAGATATTGCCTTCTGTTGGACTTGATGGTGCTGTGCCCGCCACAGTTACTGTAGAAGGGGCCTCTGCCGTAAGAAGAATCTTATTGGCGGCATCATCATATGAGGCTGTAATATTTGAGTGACTTGCATGGTTTAGCAAAGGGGCTACAAATTCTTGAACCTCTTCTTGAGTTAATCCAGCGCCTGCTGTTAAAAGTATCTTATTATTGTCATCATCATATGTTGCTGTTATGTTTGTATGGCTTGAATGATTTAAAAGTGGAGCAACAGCATCTTGTGCTTGCTCTGTTGTTATTGTTGCTGTTCCCGCCAAAATAATCTTATTATTGTCATCGTCGTAAGATGCAGTTATATTTGTGTGGCTAGCATGATTTAAAAGGGGGGCAACAATATCTTGAACTTGCTCCTGAGTTAATTCCCCAGAAACTATCGTGCTTATAATTTGCCAACTAGTTCCGTTCCAAGCATATAGCTTAGATCCAACCGTATATTGCTGATTAAGGGTGGGACTTGATGGGAATCCTAGGGCAGAAGTCATACTTCAATTATACCCTAATTCCTATTAAATCCCTTGTTTTTGATTAGGAGAAATGGTATACTGGCTTTAAAGAGAAAGAGTTAAAAAATTCGTAAAGGTAGAGATATAGAAGAGTCTGAAGAAACAGTAACTCTTGCAATAAAAACCAGGTGTCCGTCTAAGTGGGTACTAATTGATACTGAAACTGGGCAAAGCTATAAAGGAAATCCTGGTGGGTACTGGGATAGGCTTGAACCAATAATTAAGAAAGATAACTTATGACAATAAACGTTTATTGGGCATGCTTAGAAGACGAATGGATGGCGGCTGAGGAGCCAGGGTCGGTTGCTTCTGCTTTTTATAAAAAAAATCTAATAGATCACTCAAACCATTTATCTAGAATTGATAGATGCCCAGGATTTTCTGCTAATTTAAAAAATTTATATACAATGAAATCTTTATATGATTATTCTTTTACTGTAAATGGCAAGGAAATTTACTCACCTGACTACGACCAAGAATTCATGAACGAGCATTTAATTACTAGATCTATTGAAAAAAGATTCTTTTCATTTCAATCAAAATACATATACTTTACTGACGCTAATAGCCTAAATGTTACATTTTATGAATATCCGTATCTAGAAGATAACAACATAACTACATCTTGTATCCCAGTCTCTGGTCAATTCAATATAGGTAAATGGTTTAGAAGCACAGAATTTGCTTTTTATTTAAAAGATAATCATGATACGTTTAAAGTAAATCGTGGGGAAGTCTATTCTTATATGCGTTTTCACACAGATAAAAAGATTAATTTCGTACAGTTTAGATACACCCCTGAGTTTAAAAAATTCCAGGATGATGGGTTTTCTTTAACCAAGCTAAATCTTGGTAAACTAGAAAACTACTACAAAATGTTTAAAAACAAGAAAAAAATACTTGAAGAGATTAAGAAAAACTTAATCTAATACAATAAAGGAGATACACAATGTTTAAATCATTAAAAAACGCTCAAGGGATTGTTGATGTTTTTCAAGAAAGACCTGAAAAATATATGCCCTCCCTTGTTCTTGCGGAACAACTGCTAAGAGAACCGTCACACCTTTCTTCCGCAGAAAGAGAGATAATTGCTACCTTTACTTCAAGTTTAAATAAGTGTAACTATTGCGCCGATTCTCATACGGCATTTGCTGAGTCTTTGGGTGTAGAAAGTAAAGATATTCAGGACATTCTAAGCCAGAACTACAAAACCCATAGGCTGTCTTACGTTTTTGACTATGTCAAAAAATTAACTCTTAGCCCATCAAGCCTTACCCACGAGGACTTTAATTTAGTTATAGAGTCTGGAGTTACTGAGGAGGAGCTAAAAGACGCAATTGCGGTGTGTGCTGCATTTAATTATTTTAATAGAATTGTAGAAGGACATTTTATACATACTCATCCAGAAGGATCAAAAGGTTTTACCGAAGTAGCAGAAATGATAACAAAATATGGGTACGACAGAAGAAGAATGGGAAAAGAATAATACCATGAAAATTGTAATTGTTGGTGGAGGATCATCGGGATGGATTACTGCATCTGCATTAATTAGATACTACCCAAATTGGGATATAACCTTAATAGAATCCAAAGGTATCCCAACAATTGGAGTTGGCGAAAGTACAACCGCAATGATGAAACACTTTATCAATGGCCACCTTGGTATACCAGATGAAGATTTTTTACCTGGAGTAGACGGTATATATAAAATGGCTGTCAAATTTACAGATTTTTATTACGAAGGGGATGAAGGATTTTATTATCCATTTGGACAACCTGAACTTGGAGACCTTGACTCATTTGGAGTAGAGGCTTGGGATATAGTTAAAGCATTTAATCCCCATATTCCGAGGCAAGACTTTATAAAATCCCTATTTCCTACCTATGAGTTATTTAGTAATAATAAAATAAACGATAATCTTTTAGGCGAGGTTGAAAACTATAAACCAAATTTAGAAAGAGGCTATCATCTAGATGCAAATAAACTTGGGCCGTGGCTAAGAGAGAATTACTGCATACCTAGAGGCGTAAAACATATGTGGGCTGAAGTGTCTGATGTAATAAAAACAGACGATGGAATAGAATCAATTATTTTATCTGATTCAACAAAAATAGATGCAGACTTCTTTATTGACTGCTCTGGATTTAAAAGCATTTTACTATCAAAAATAATGCAACCTGAATTTATTGATATCTCTCACATGCTTCCAAACAATAGGGCATGGGCAACTCCAACACAATATAAAAATAAGCAAAAAGAAATGGTTCCATACACTAGCTCTACTGCTTTAAAGAATGGTTGGGCTTGGTATACTCCGATATGGTCTAGAGTTGGAAATGGCTATGCCTACTCTGATAAATTTACTACTTCAGAAGAAGCTTTGGCTGAGTTTAAGGAGTATTTAATTTCTGATAAAACCCCTCTAGATCTTACTAGAGAAGAAGTTGAATCTTTACCGTTTTTTGAATTAAGAATGAAAGCTGGCTATTACAAAGAAAGCATGGTACAAAATGTGGCAGCAATAGGGCTTTCTGGTGGCTTTCTAGAACCACTTGAAGGTACTGGATTGTATTTTGTTAGCGAAGCTGCTTTATCACTAGTAAAGTCTTTAGGCAGAAATAATCAATTTTCTAGAGATTCATTCAACATCTATATAAATAAACTATACAAAGATTGGATTGCTGGGCTTTGTGTTTTTTATGCACAGACTGATAGAGAAGATAGCCTATACTGGAAAACTATAAAAAACAAATCTTTCTTTACGGAAGAAGATAATGATGCGTTTACTAGATACGCTCAAAGAGCCATGACCGATAGCGTACTGGATAGAAATTTTTTTGATATATGGTGTGCAGTTTCTCATGGAACAGATTTTTTTAATAGAGGAGCATCTGTGGTAGATAGATGGCAAACATGGGATTTTCCTATAGATTACAAACAAATGTCTGAACACTATAAGAATATCTTTAACAACAGAAAAATTAAATGGAAGTCTTTATCAGAGTCTTCTTTATACTTATATGACTATTTAAAATTAAAATTCTATAAAGATTATTTGTAAGAAACTCTTTTCCATCTTGAGTTTTTATACCATCCTTTAATTACAGAGTTTGAAAGATAGTTTATCTCCTGCCCCTTTTTAAGCAAAGATGGGTCTTCTTCTGATAACCAGTTTTCTTTTTTAAAGGGTATGAGTTGAGCAAATGGAGTTCCTTTAGGAATTATTCCCTCAAAGCCTTTTTTAATAAAAAATGGAATCTGTCCGCCCACCATTCCATCTTCAGAATCAACTATGCCTGAAAGTGTTAAAAATGGCAAATCAAATCTATTAAGAGGATGAGTTAGCATCATGCTAATTCCTTTAGGAGTTTGATAATTTAAAGGAGATATCCATGAAAAGTGTGTGTCTTCATAACCATGTGGGGTTGGCATTAAACTATTTATAGACTTGTCCCTCATTATTAATGGCTCTGGCTGTAGTACCCAGCTTATTAAAGCTTTGCCGTTATCCTGAACCACCTGAATATCTTGCCAGGTAGTTACCATATATCCCGTTGTCAGGCTATCTAGAAATGGCATACAAGTTTTTACTGTTATATTAGGCTTTGTATTGTTAGCAATAACGGGAGAGTTCCCAGCAAAATTAGGTATTTTCCTATACCACTCTGGAATATGATCAGATGAAGCAGACAAGGGTTTTGAAAATTCTACAGAAGAAAAATATTTTAATTTATTTATTTTATTATTTACATTAAACATATAGCCACATATCTTCATCTTCAACCCAGTACTCATTAGTAAATACTGGTATATTTAACTCTTTACATCTTTTTTGAACCATACTTTGTGCGCCTTTTCCATAGTAAGTTTCTAAACTATTTTCTCTTATAGCAAAATTATGTAGTGTTATTAAATAAAATTCAGCATAGGGATCCCAGGATGCATACAGACCTAATCCTCCGCCCTGATAATACAAAACTTCCCAAACATCTACATCTTCAATTTTTAATTCTCTTGAATAGTCCCATTGTTTTTTTGGTGGCAATACTAACTTATTAGAATCCATCCAGTTGTCGTTGTAGATTTCATCTTCCCAAGGTTTTTTTAATATATTTGCTGTTGTTTTAAATTGAGGCATTTATAAACTACGCTAGATCGTATATCTAATAATAACTCTACCTTGCGAACCAGAGCCAGAGACTCCATGGTTTGCTCCTCCGCCACCACTTCCGTATCCAGTTGCATTGGCGCCAGCGTTATTACCACTACCTACGCCGCCATTACCTCCGCCTCCAGCACCTCCATAGCCAGGAGTTCCTCCTGAGTGATTGGATCCTCCGCCGCCGCCAGCGTATGTAGTTCCAAATACAGAAGTTCCAGCACCACCACTTCCAGGAGTAGCGCCGCTACTATCTGTGCCATTACCTCCGTTATACCCTTGTCCAGGAGTTCCAAGACCCCTGCCAGACTGATTAACGCTGTTAGAGTTTCCTCCAGCTGCTGAAGCTCCTCCTCCACCTCCACCTGAGTGAAATCCGCCTCCTCCGCCTGAGCCTCCAGTATTTCCAGTATATGAATAACTAGGATGTGTTGTTGAGCCATACCCACCGCCGATTGCAGTTAAGCTCAAAGCAACTGAGTTTCCTCCGCTGCCACTTATAGTACCTTGCGTTGAACCTGCTCCGCCTCCGCCTACTGTAACATCATATGGAATTGGATTTACTGTTGATGATCCTGTCAATAGACCGCCTGCTCCTGCTCCTCCGCCACCGTGAGTTGTTCCCCCAGCGCCTCCGCCTGCAACGATTAAATACTCTACAGATAAAGGAAGCCCATAATTAGTTAAATCAATTGAGCTAGTTCCAACACTGTCAAATGAGTGTATACGATATCCACCGCCAGTTGAAATAGAACCGCCAGTAATCATAGACTTCTGGCCGACTCTTTTCCCCTTGCTTTGTGGACCAAAGGAACCTCTTACGCTGCTAATAAATGGCATTTATTTCTCCTTTAGAAATTTAAGTTATATGAACCTAGAACTATCCAAGCTCCTGCAGAGGTTCTAAGCAATGTAAATGTAAACAGATCAAGTTTTCCAGCAGAGGAAGTTCCTACTGGAGAAACTCCTTGCGGCCATCTAATTGTTTGATTTGTTCCAGCAATTTGAAAAGTAGTTGGAATGTATCCAGTCGAACCTTGCGTAACCATAACGTTAATAGTCATAGCCTTTGCAGAAGTTGTTGGAACATTTGTTGCATTAAATGTCATAGCGGCAGTTGGAGCGGTAGCAATATAATAAATATTTCCTGCTGTCCAATCCAAAGTTCCTACGTTTGAAGCAAGCGTAACATCTACAATTTGCTCACGCATTTCCTGAATATCAACTGTTCCTGATAATGAAACTGCTCCTGATGCTGTTAGGCCTCCAGGTGCTGTAATCAATCCAGAAGTGCTAAGTGTGGTTGCTTCAATTCCAGCAGTTTTAATATCTGCATAAGCAAGTCCTGCTGCTGCAAAGTTTACAACTCCAGCAGATGGAGCAACAGTAGAATCTTTAAAGATTTTAACTACACCATCTGAAGCATCACGAACTAAACCAGCATATCTGCGGCTTCCAGTTCTTTGAGCTGTTCCAGTAGCTGAAGCTGAAGCAACGTTTGCATTTGTTTTTGAATATGTAAATGTTGTTGCTCCTGCGGTGCGAAGAACAAAAGTTCCGTTATATGTTGTATTAACACCAGCGATAACCACAACGTCTCCAGCGCTAAATCCATGTGCAGCAGAAGTTGTTATTGTAGCAATATTATCTGTTATTTGAGTATTTGTTACTGTAAATGTAGATGAAATGCTTGAAGCAGCATACTCTCCAACAACTCCTAAGTCTATCGCATCAGATGTATTATCTGAACCAACTCTGATTATTGGATCAGAAACTGATAGTGTTGTTGTTGCTAAGGTTGTTCCTGAACCGCCAAAAACAATATCTCCTTGAATGTTAACGTCACCCTGAATACCGACTCCACCAACTACTGTTAGTGCGCCTGTTGTTGGTGATGTTGAAGGTGTTGCAATTTCAATATGCACACGCTCATCTGGAATAATAACCATTTGCTCGTTACCTGAGTCGTAACCGCCTGCGGCAAATACGATTCTATTTTCAGATCCATTGGCACCAGTTGCTAGTACGAGGTTTCCAGCTCCTGGAGTTCCGACTGGAGCTTCCATAAAGATGTAACCGTCGTTAGGTCCTGTGATTCCAAATGTGGACTGGCTAAAAGATGAACCAGTGATTCCCATATCAATCCATCCTGCTGCATCTACACCATTATTTGCATATGCAATAATATCTGTTGATGAGTTAGAAGATTGATTATGAATTGCTAACTGAGCATATGGATTACCATTTAGCTCAAATACTGCAGCAGCATTTGTTAGATCTGCATTTGTATTAAATGCTTTTGCTCCAGTTCCTACATAAATTTCGTCATATACTTCAATTCCATTATCTGGAGTAATGATAATCTGTTCATTGCCGCTTGTTAGCCCGCCTGCTGCAATAACAATGTTATTTACCAATCCTGTAGAATCTGTTGCTAAAACCATATTACCATCACCAGTAAACTTGTTCATCTGAGAGTTAATAACAGATGTAAGCGCAATATTTCCACCAGTGTATCCTGCAGGAACTGCAACTACAACCTGTGTGGCAGATGGCGCTGAAACTACTGTATAGCGGCCTTCTAATGTTGGTGCAACTGGAAGAATAAGGTCAAATATAAATCCTGTAATCATTCCATGTGGGCCATCTGAAATTAAGTTAAGGGCTGTTCCAGCTACGCTGTACTGATCTACATCAACTACTCCAGCAATTGCGCCAGACATAAAGACGTATCCGTCTCCTGGGCCTGTTAGCGAAAATGTTGGATCATTAAATGAACCATTTGTAATACCCATATCTATCCAACCAGATTCATTTGTTCCGTTAGATGTATATGCAATAAAGTCAGCAGATGAAGATGTTCCTGCGCCTGTATTAACTAATGCTGTTTGTACAAAGGATGTAGAGGACCCTTGAATACCAAGTGCAACATCGGTTAATGTTGCTGCTGTAATAAAATCTGTAATATCTGCACCGATTCTAAATTCATCGAATGATGCTGACCAAAATGTTAGTGTGCCGTCGGTCTTAAGAACTTTACCTGCTTGTCCTTCTGTAGGAGGAATTTCAGATCCCTCAACCATGCGTGACCAATACGCCGTATTTGTAATTGAAATGTTTGCGGTGGGAACTGAATTAGTATAAACCCAGACAATGTTGTTATAACGAACTACGTCGTTGAGCTCGTATGTGTTGGCTTGGACATGTTCGCCCTTCCAAATAAATCTTAAATTTCCTAAATCAATCAGTTGTGTTGCCATATGCTTAACCTACCTCTACTGTTAAATGTGTTGGGTTTGTTGTGTCCCATTCAAACTGTAATGGAATTGATGTAAACACCCATTCCCTATATTCTCCTGGAGTACGTACACGTACACCATTTGTATTTACATCGCTTTGAGGCAATGTAACTTTTGAACCATCATCAGTTACCTGAAGATATAATCTACCTACGCTTGCATCTGTTTTAAAGCCATAGAAGACTCCTATATCTGTTGCGCTTCCGCCGACTGCGGCGCCTGCAACAGAATTCCATGTTGTCCCAGACCATGTCCAGGTTCTTTCCTCCGTTGTGAACAATTGTCCTACGACGGGGTTAGCGGGGAAATCTAGAGCTGCCATTGTGTATTAAGTATACCATTATATTATTAATAATATATACCCTTACCCCCCTTACTATTTCTTTATATTTTTAAACTATAGCCCGTATCTTGATCTTGAAGCATTATAAGTTCCTGATATCTGGGTGCTAGTCAAGCCTGTATTGTAGAATCTTATATGGCCAAACCGAACTTGCTGATCTCCGTATTCAGTATTGTATGTCCCAGTTGATGGCTCGGTAAACCCATTTATATTTAAGTCGTGTATTGCAACTACTGGAATTGTATGTACTGTAGAATCAGAAGCAACTAAAGAGCCATTTAAGTACATTTTTCTTCCAGAGGAATCTCTGGTAAAAGTAAAGTGTTTCCATCCTGTTCCAATTGAAGATAGGGCATATTCTATTCCATTTCCTCCAGAAGTAGCAAATCCTATATGGGTTCCTTCTGACCTTGCATAAATATTAAATTCTCCATCGTTCCAAAATCTACCATTATTTATAAATGTTCTCCATCCAGCAGCGGTCTGTGACCCATTATTTGAAAAGTTCATTGTTGACTGCGAAAATGTTGTTGTTGGAATATACATCCACGCTTCTATAGAGAATGGATTTGCCCCAAAATCTAGGGAAGATATATGTTGTGTTGCGCTACCATCTGTAGTAAATCCCCATTTATTTCCCGACGCCATTGATATCTGATAGCTTCCAGTTTTTGTTGTTGTTCCAATTTTATTTAAAACAACTCCAGATATTGAGTCTACCCAAGTGGATCCGTTTGCTGTATAACTTTCTGACTCAAATGCTACAATAGGACTTAGTGCAGTAATTGAAAACTGTCTATCTACGGTATTTCCACCTGTATCTACTGCTCTTATTGTAAAGTCATACGAACCAGTTGCAGCAGTTATTGTTCCAGTTATTGCTCCCGTTTCTTGATTTAAAGAAAGTCCATTAGGAAGAGATCCAGAAATTAAAGAATAGTCTATGTCGGTATTTTCTGTATCAGTTGCAAGTATAGTTGCAGAAACTGATGCTCCAAAAAAGAAAGACCCCAGATCGGCAGATGTTGTCCAGTTTGGAGAAGTCCCTGCAGTAACAGCATTATTAAGAATGTGTAAGCTAGACCCTGTTGGTCTAGTTATTCCTGGATTTTCAACTACAACCTTATATGTTCCTAAATTAGTAGGAAAACTATCTGGTCTTGTAGCTATTAGCTCAGTTGCTGAAGATCTTACCACTGATTTTGCCTGAGTTTCTATATTATTAGATCCTACAAAATATACTGCTACATCTGTAGCAAAGTTTCCTCCTGTAATTGTAGTCGTATCGTTTATAGAGCTTAAGGCTGTTGGAGTAACAGATGTAATAAATGCTCCAGCCGTTACTTGACTAGAAGTAGTTGTTGCTGTAAATGTTGTTTTGTAAGAAAAAGATAAAAGGTCTCCAACTGACCCTCCCATAATAACAATTTTATTAAAATTACCTGTAGCATTTAAAGATGGAGATTTTGTATATCCAACCTGGTTGCCTGATGTGTCATATACATAAATATCGTAAGATGAGTCTAGCAATGCAGATGAAATTGTATATGCACCGCTAAAATATTCTTTAGTAAATGTAGCTGTGGTTACTGATCCATTTAAAGTTACATTAAAGTCATTTGCACCTGTAGCTGGAAGCCAGCCAGAGGGGGTGTATATTTCTTGTACTCCGAGAGTACCATTATAAAATATTTGTCCAACTAATGGAGATGAAGGCCTATTATCTGATGTTCCATAAGGAATACCTGCTATCTGAGAAAGTCTAATTTCTGACATTATGCTACCTTCCATCCATATGTAGCACCTGTGTAAAGTAATGTTGTCCAGGCACCGTTTATATCTACAATCAAGTTTACAGTTCCGCCATTTATTTTATTACCATTTCGAGCTACTGTAATATTATACGTTGAAGCCGTTCCTGAAGCATCTAGTATTTGAATTTCATCATTTAATGCTGGAGTTGCTGGAAGAGTTAGAGTTCTTGCCGCCGATGTATCTACAAAATATCTATAGGATGGCTGCATTGTTATATTAGATGAAACTTCTAGAGGAATCATTGATGATCCATCTGCACCGTCCGCACCTGCAGGCCCAGCTGGGCCAGTTGCTCCTGGCTGTCCTACAAATCCTGGTGAAAATTCTACCCAGAATGAATCATGATAAACATACGCTCTTCCAGATGCTGTGTTATACCAAACTTGTCCTGCTAATGGATTTGCTGGAGGTGTTTCTCCAGGCTGGAAGTCTCCAGGAATACCTTGTGGTATTGAAAAATTAAATATAGCATCGCTAGATGTTCCAGCATTTGTAACTGTTGCGCTTGAAGCATATGAGCCTGTTGTAACTGTTCCTACTGCAAGAGTAGATGCTCTACCTGTAGTAAGTTCAAAATCAAATATAGCATCACTAGTAGTTCCGCTATTTGTTACTGTTGGAGCCGTTCCAAAATCTACATCATCTACTGTTCCAATTGTAATAGTTGATCTTGGTCCCGCTGGAATTTCAAAATCAAATACTGCATCGCTTGTATCACCAGAGTTTACAACTGTTGCTGGCTCACCATCTACTACGGTAGTAACTGTTCCAATAGTAAGTGTTGATGCTCGTCCTGCTGGGATCTCAAAATCAAATACAGCGTCACTTGTGTCTCCGCTATTTACAACTGTTGGAGGGTTTCCATAAAGTACATCATCAACTGTGCCAACTGCTATAGTTGCGGCTCTGCCAGCGGGAATCTCAAAATCAAATACTGCATCTGACACTGTTCCACTATTTACAATTGTTAGAGGATTTCCATATGTTACAGTATCAACTGTACCCACTTCTAATGTGGAGGCACGGCCTCCAGGTATTTCAAAATTAAATATTGCGTCTGTAGTAGTTCCAGTATTTATAACTGTTGGTGTCTCTCCAAATAGGATGGTTTCAACTGTGCCAATTGTTATTTCGCCAGTATCTCCCTTGTCACCCTTTTGAATTACTAATTGCCAATTAGGTGCTGAAGGAATTGTTCCTGCTGGACTATTTACTTCATTTAGTCTCCAGAGGCTTCCAATATATGTAACACCGTCATTTTCAAGATATGAAACTCCAGAATTCCAAAGCCCTCTATATTCTAAAAATGAAGGGCCTGTGGCACCAGTTGCACCTGATGCAATTGCTTCCACCCAAAATGAATCATAGTATACATAAAGCTTTGCAGTTCCTGTATGGAACCAAGTGTCTCCTTCTGTTGGTGTTGGTGGGGCTGTTTCTGAAAGAGTAAAGTTTCCTCCACCTGCACTGCCGCCTCCGCCTGCACCAGAAATTTCTACCCAGAAAGATCCGTCAAATGCATAAAGAATTGCTGTATCTGAGTCTAGCCACAAGTCTCCAGACGATGGGGATGTTGGTGCTGTAGGAACAATACTTACGCTTGCTCCACCTTCGCTAACAAAATTTAATCTTGCGTTTACATCGTCATATGAAACTGAAATATTAGTGTGTATACCGTCTGTAACAAGCTTTGCTGCAACATCTTGAACTTTTTCATCAATGTTTAATTCGGAAAGTGGAACTTTGCCATTTATATCTAAAGAAGCAACGCCTTCTGGATTACCAACATCTGAAATAGGAACATAAGTATTTGGAAGACTATCTCCAAGACTTGCTACCGCTTCGTCTGTGTATTCATTTGCTGCAGTTTCTGCAGCAGCGGCAGAACCCGCTGGATCAAACAAATTATCTATTGTTTCATTCTTCCACAATCCTGTTGTGGCATCATATCTTAATACTTGATTGTCAGCTAAAGTAGCTATTGCAACATTATGTAATTCTTCTAACTCAAAACCGTTTTGAATCTTTACAAATACAGATCCGTTATTTAGATTTCCGCCTCTTACAACAATTCCTAAAAATACTAAATGTGCTGGTGCTGATGGCTTGCCTGCAAGACCAAATATTTTTGACCCTGCTGTTGAACCCAACCATACTGGGTCTCCGTCAGAAGCTCCAGATGTATCTATTCCTTCAAGCAAACCTTCGGTTACAAGAAGTCCTTCTCCTCCATCAATAATATCTTCAGCTAAAATACCAAATGTTTTTGATGAGTTAGGCTCGGTTGAATTTGAAGAAAGGGATACTCTTAATTTACCAGATGCTCCAACAGATCCTGAAGCATATACGACCTGACCCTTTAAAAGGGTTGATCCTGTGTTATTAACAACAACTTGTTCAATTTTACTTGCTGTGCCAGTTACTGGATTTAGCTCCAGCTGTCTAATTCTATAATCTAGGGAGGTTGTGACAGACGAATTATCGGCACCGACTTTAGCTTCAAGTGCTTCAATAGCGTCATTGGCATCGGCATGCTGTGCAGCATGCGATACTGCTTGAACGGAGTCGGTACCTTGAGGATTGGTCAAGGAATCCAAACTGGTTGGGAAAGTTATTGCCATTTACGTATACCTCTTCCCTTATTATACCCTAGTATTTATTAAGATCTTACCACTTATTTATAGGGCATGCGGCATGCTTTAGCTTTGTTTTCAAAGACATAATACAACCACATTCCTTACACTGTTTTGTTAAAGATATAAGTTCTGGACAACCTTTACAGATATCAAATCTTCTATCCGCCTCGGCTTCTTCAGCATACTCGGTATTTGGATTCAAAATATCCCACGGTCTAGTTTCTCCAAGCTTATCTCTATACTGCTGCCACTTACTTTTTTCTGTCATTCGTACACCCCTGGAACTATAAACTGACCATTTACATATAGCCAGCCAGGCTCTGTCAATTCAGCATGCCTTTGAATTTCTTTGTCTACATAAACTAACTGAGGACTAGACAGCAAACCAGCCTGAGTCATTTCATTACATAAAACCTGCTCTACCGATTCTTCAATATTCATATAAACGCAGAATAGACTGCCAACCTTTTCACATTCTGAAAAACTTGTTGCATTAATAAGCTTATTAGCAATTTCTTCCTTAACTCCAAGAAAGAAAGCAACTTCTTTATCAATTATTACAGCTATTTGTTTTGCAGATTCTCCAAGTTCAACCTTAGCCTGCTTTACTCCTGGAATAAACCAGTCTTCCTCTTGTAAATTAATCATAATATATTATACCTCGAATAATCAAGATTGTAAATACTAAACATAGCATATCGTTCTTGAGCCGTCTGAGTTAAAGCTAGCAGCACATTCTCCAACTGAGTAGCAAGTGTAGTAGTTTGCGCTTGCTGAGTTTGTTACGTCATAGCTCTTGCATTGCCATTTTTGTGTCTTATTTACGTTAGGGCAACATGCTCCAGAAGATGTTCCTCCTAAAGCCCCTGTGCGCTGTGCTCCAGATGGGCAGCACTGTGGAGAGTAATAATAAGATCCATAGTCTGAATAATTACATTCACATGTAGCAGGAGGAGAAGAGGCTCCGACGCAAGTGCCGTTACAATCATATGTTCCAGTATTATTATATCCGCAAGGAAGTCCTTGGAGACTAGAACATGCTGGGGTACAAGAGGTTCCAGATGACCCTCCAGAACCGCCACATGAGCTTACGTTTCTAGCTATGCATGCACCATAACTAGTAAGAGATGAGCCTGCACATCCTACTGTAGTAGTATTTCCTAAGTTGCTTGTTTTTCTATATCCAGTATAATTTCCAACATATGAGTCTTCTCCATTACATGTTGCCTGAGTAAATGTATATGATTCACAATTTCCATAAACTTCTTGAATAGTACATGATCTGGTTACCGAGTAGCTTCCGCTTTCAAAATATGAATTTCCACAGTTATCTGTTCTATTCCTAGATGTTGCTGTTCCAGACTCTGTTCCTGCTGGACAACTTCCGCTCCAAGTGATGTTGCTATATGACCAATCAGAGTAAGAGCTAATACTGCATGGGGCCGTGTATCCACATAAGCCATTTACTTGACCGCTACTTGTAAGAACAGATCCATCTACGGTGCTACATCCGCTTGTTGTATAAGAAGATCCATCCCATACTCCACCAACATATATTTTTTTCCTAGCGTTATATCTATATGTTGTATATTCTTGATAATACGTGCCAGAGCATCCCGTGCTACTTCCTAAATTTTGTATTGGGCTACCATAGGCTTCGCATGGCCCATATGTTGTAGGATTTACATAATTATAGTAAACAAATGGGACGGAGCTTCCAATTGTAACTGTCGATCCGCTAGATACATTTTGAGATTGAATATAATTTGTTAATCCTGAGTCTGATGTGTCTGTTGTTGATTCTGAATAATTAAGGCCGAGTGATGATAGTACAGACTGAGCTTGCCCTCTAGTTAAACCAGATAAGTTTGGTATGGTTACTTTTCTTATTCCGCTCTTGGCGCTTCTGCCAGTTCTTTTAGGCATTTTAAGCGCTCAAATCGCCGATTACAACCCAAGAATTTAAACCTCTTTTTATAAGAGTTGCGCTGCTCCATTGACTACGTAATTTTAATCCAGGAGTGGCATTTGGGGTAAACCCATTACCAGCAATTGTTACTTGAGATGATCCAGTTTGTAAAACATCTACTGTAAATCCAACTGGAAAAGATGAAGAGTCTGTTATTGTTAAAGTTCCGCCCCCAGACATTTCTATCATTTTGTCTAGATCAGATAACTGAACTGTATATCCTGATGACTGTGCATTTGTAGAAAAATATAAATCTGTTTGAGACAATGCTCGATACCAGGCTCCGCCGTGAGCAAAATACATTGCTCCTTCTCCATGAACATGTGCCCATCTTCCATGATTATCTGCTGCCGCAGGAAGATCTGAAATAGCATTATATACTGGAATAGATAGGGAAGAATATGAAAGATTGCTAATTGTAGAACTTCCAAAATTTACAGTTCCTGCAAATGCTGTGGTGTTTCCATTAACAGTTAAAGGGTTTATTGTATTTCCAAGAACCTCTAGCCTATTTACAGAATCAGCTCCATTCATTCCAATTTGAAGTCCTAGATTATCATAGTATATTTCTCCATAATTTGTTCCAAAGGTCAGTATTCCCTGCTCTGCAGATATAGAGGCTGAGTCTAGATTATCGTCTGAAACAGTATATAGATAAATTCCAGTATTTTGTAAATCTATAGATCCTGTGTGTCCATCATGAGCTGCTTCTAAATAAGAAGTCGCTGTTCCATTAACATCTATTTTTCCAGTAAATGCTGGAGATGCTAATGGCGCTTTTAATCCTAATGCAGTGGTAATTGTTGATGCATATGAAGCATCGTCGTTAATCGCTGCTGCTAACTCATTAAGAGTATTTAATGTTTCTGGAGCAGTATCTACTAAATTAGATACCGCTGTGTTTACATAAGTTTCTGTAGCATATCCCGTTAAACTTGGAATTGTAGGCTTTTCTAGAATATTATCCCAAAGGATGTTAGGTATATCTCTTCCGTCAATATTTAATCTATTTCCAGATCCAATATTTGTCCAATACAGTGTGTTATTTGTTGGCAAGCTTTCATTATCATAGTTTGCAACATATATGTTTCCGCCATCCCAAACTATATCGCCAGCTAAATATCTTGTATTTTCTCCGCCTGGCAATAAATAATGATTTGCAGTCCACTTAACAGCACCAAGTCTGATATTTGGCTTGTCCGTCAGATCGTTATAGCTGGTTATAATTTCTGAATCTCTTGCAATTGAATCTGGAATTTCAGAATCTGGAACCTTACCGTTAATATCTAAAGAGGCCACTCCTTCTGGGTTTCCAACATCTGAAATCGGAACATATGTTTCTGGCAAAGTGTTGCCTAGGCCTGCTATTGCTTCATCTGTATATTCATTTGCTGCGGTAAGAGTAGTAGAGGCTTGTGTTGTTAAATCATTTGAGCTTACTGTAATCCAAGGTAGAGCGGACCATGAAGACAGCCCATTTCCAGCTTTTATTTTATTAAGTGTTGTATCTATTCCAAGCTCACCCATTTGCAAAGTTTTAGTAGATAAACTCCACTGCAAGGATGTGCCTCTTCTTATTTTTAATACAACTGACATTATGGAGTACCGCCATCAACTATCCCAGAAGCTGGAATTTCAACCGAGTCTACAGAGAATATTTCTCCGTCATAAGTATGGATGTGATCAAGGAGTCCTGTGATAGCTCCACCACCAACTGCATTCCAATCGGTGCCATCGAAATATCTTAACTCTTGTGCTACAGCATTATAATATATATCGCCAATTCTAGCAGAAGCAGGATCATCGTCTAACGCTACTGCATGTAAGGGGACTAATCTTTTTACAGACATTTAAGCCCTCCTTATCCTACGATAACTACCGTGTATGCTCCAGAAGCTGGTGCTGCTGTAAATCCTAATGTAACTACAGTAGCTGATGTTCTAACAACATCGCACTCTACTGTGTCATATGTTGCTGAGTCATAAACATTTACAACAACTTCTCTTGTTCCTAGGTTGTGTGTGACTGGATACTGGTATGTAGTTCCGTCTCCAACTACCGCTGTAAACTTTCTTGTAATTGCATGATAATTTGTGCCATCATTTGTAAGTGTCCAGTTATCTGAGGACTCATTCCAGAGTAGTTCTACGTCTGCTGCATCTCCACGCTCTACACGGATACCAGCATTTACTGTTGGGGATCCCGTAAAGTCGGTATTAAGATTGATCTTGTTATCAACAATATTTACCTGAGTGGTATTTACTGAGTTAATTGTTCCAGTTACGTTTAAGTTTCCGCCAACATTTAAGTTATTGGTAATTGTTACGTCATCTGGAAGCCCAATAGTTACTTGAGCACCTTCTCCAGATGTAGGAGCAACTGTAATTTCATTTGCAGTGCCCTGAATATCTCTTACATAATCTCCAGTTGTCTGTGTGCCAAGATTAACATTTTTAATTGTTACCGCACCAGTTGTTACTGTAAAGTCTGCGTCTGCAAATGATGCTACACCCTTGTTGGTAGTAGTTGCATCTTCTGCAGCAATTGTAATTGTGTTGTCTGTTACTGCAACATCAATTCCTTCTCCACCAGAAACCTGTAGAGACTCTGTGAGAAGAGAAATACCAGTTGTACCAGTATCTCCATTGATTGTTAGTGTTGTTGCTACATCTGCTTCGCCTGCTGCAGTCAAACGACCTTGAGCATCTACTGTAAATGTAGGAATTTTTGTAGCAGATCCATAAGATCCTGCTGTTACTGCTGTATTATCTAAATCAATTGTTGTGATTCCTGTTGAATCAACATATGTCTTTGTTAATCCGACTCCGCCTTCAATGTACTCACCGATTGCATCTGTAATTACTTCTAGAGAAGCATTCATTGCCACCCATGGACCGTTTGGTGCTGTTAGTCCATTGTGGTAGTACATCGTGTTATTCGATGTATCATAATAAATCTGTCCGTTTACAGGGCTTAGTGGTGCAGAGCTCAGCCCCTGAATTCTTGCGTTCTGAAGTTCATTCTTATTAAGATTGATATCAGTTACAAATAATCTTGCCATTTTCTATTCTCCTTTAGGATAGGTAAGCTATCCCACCGAATGGTTGAGCCATTGTCAGTGTTATCTTGTTAATACTATTATAGTCTATTCCAGTTTCTAATATATCCCCTGCGCTGTTCTTTACAGTCACATTTGGGTTATATCCCATATTGTGGGTTATCTCAACAGACCAATAGGATCCTTGATTTATAACCTGTCCGATTGAGAATGGGTATGTTAGTGTGCTTGTGCTTAGAAGATAGTTTGTTGCTCCAGCCCACGTTAGGTCTGTCGGCTTTGGGCCATAAAATCTTGTTGTCAGCTTGTCGTAGTAGAAATCTCCTTGAAGTCCTAGATTTTCTGCAGGGACCCCATCTCCATTTAATATTGATTTACCTCTAGGGCCTTGTGGTCCTGGGGTTGAAACAATTACATCATTAATAACTTCCGTTACTATTACTGTATCTACCATTAGATTGTCACCGATCTGCTAAGAGTTAAAAATCCTTCTAGCAATTTAATTTTGTTTGTGTTTGAGTCAGTTATCATAATGTCATATGATGATTTTGGATAGAACAGCTTGTTGGTTTGTGTTGGAGTCATCTTTATAGTTAGTTGGCCAAGCAGTGGGTTTATTGTAATCCCGCCCGTTGAAGGTGACGTTAAAGTAAATGCTAGTTTTGCTCCGCCTTTTGTATCACGGACTTGCATCTTTGCTGTTGCGCCTGTTAAGTCAATGGGTAATCCATTATTGTCTTTATATTCAACAATAAATGAAAAAGTAGCATTTTGGTCTACTTCGAAATTCTTTTGTCCTGCCATTTGCTAGTACTCCTAAATAGGAAAACTCCTATGCTTATTTTAGCACAGGAGCCATCCTAACTGTAATGATTAAATTACTTGCTTGTAAACCCAAATTCTTTATTTGCTGGGCTTAGAGCCTTAAGAATAACTGGAGCCACTGCGGCAAATCCACCCATCAAAAGATCTCTTGGACTTGTGTTACCAGTCATATATAGAGCAATTGCTGCTGAAAGAAATGCACGAGCATAAGTTCCAAGCGCTGCTAAAATCTGTTCTGTCATAACTACTTTCCCATCTTTATTTAAATCGGCCTTGTCAAAAGTTTTTGTGGCCATACTATCATCTCCTCGTGGGCACGGTGCCCATGAATTTTCGGTTTTACCCGAATACTATAATTCTACCACTAAGCGGAAATATCCACAAGCTCGCAGTTTCCGTCTGAGCTGCAGGCAAGCGTAGCATTGGTAGATGTACCATCTTCTGTCTCATAGAAAGATAAGTCTTCCCATCGAATATCCTTTGGCATCTTTGCAACAAGTGCATCATATTCTGCCTTGTCTACTTCTTGATAAGGAGCTTGTTTATATGAGTGATCTGAATGCGGCAGGAATGAAATTCCAGAAACCTCATCAAAATGCTTATATACCCAAGCACCAACTTCCATCCATTCATCCTCTTTTACAGAAACTGTAATTGATGGCTTGTGCTCACACCATGCACGTTGGTAAACTAACCAAATGTTTAGATGTTCAATAGCTGTTAAATCATTTCTAACGATTGCACCTTCTGGTGCTTTTACTGGAAATGAAAATACGTATGTATCGTTTGGCTTCATTACATCATCTTCTACAGGAATTCCGACTTCCTTTAAAAATGTAGAGATTGGATCTCCCTTTGAACCACGAACTGTACGAATATAATATGGAGAATGCCAAGCATGCATTCCTGAAGACACCCCGACCAATTGAGATACTGTTCCTGATGGCTTTACACATGTAATAGCTGCAGACTCTGGAATCCCAATTTTCCCAGCCTCACCTTTATTTACTTCTCTTGCGGTTTCTCTAAGACTCATTAAAAATGCTTCTAGTGAAACAAGATCATCTTTCCCTGACATAAACTTATGACCAAACTGACCAGTTAGTGAAACACCAAGTAATCGCTCTTCTTCAGTATTGTCTTTCCAGATTTTACGAAGATACTTGAAGTCGGTAAGAGTAGACTGCCAGGTTCCAAGGATTGTTGCAAGTTCTACTTTACGCTGAATATCTTTCTTTGTATCTTTTTCACGTAGTACGACTTCTGAAAGATTACAAAACTGATAAGGACGTAATATAATCTCTGAGCATGGGTTAGTTCCGTAGTGTATATCTGGATCTCTTCTTCCATACTTGGCTGCTTGGGCCTGAGCTGCGGCCACATTGTATATACCTCGTTCTCCTGACTTTGAGTCATAAAGAGATTTCCATTCTGCAATAAATTGCTCCATGTCTGGCTTGCGTGAATACGCAACAGAGTTATTGGATAAAGCACGTTGTGGGCTTGCTTCCCACCAGTTACCTGATTTAGCTTGAGCCATTTCAATATCATTAATGTTTGAAAGAGAAATCATTGCTGATCTGCGAACTCCTCCTACTACAACAACTTCACCAATCTTGCACATAATGTCATGGCATTCGATTGGCTTAAGGTTTCTTCCTGTAGCATTCTTAAACTTTGCAATTGTAAAATCAAATAGGTTTACAAGCGGTTGTGGTCCTGATGACCTTCCACCCATTGTCTTAAGTCTTGCGCCTGCGGGTCTAACTTTTGAAACATCAATTGCTGGGATTTGTCCAGACCAAAGTAATGCTAGCAACTCACGGTACGCCTTTGCCCAACCTTGCTTTGAATCTTCTACTGTAATTACTGTTGTTGACTTTTCTAGTGACTCTGGGACGGCAGGCAACTTATTGATATACTTATACTCAACAGAGAATCCAACGCCTGTGCCACACATAAGAATATACATTGTTTCATCAAATGAGCGTGGAGAATCAACTGGAAGGAAAGCACAATTATATCCTGCTACATTATCTCTTTCCAACGCTGCTCCTGAAGTCATAACAGAGCGCATTGACGGCATAACATTTCGTTCGAATACACCATTTTTTAATTCCGCAACAAGCTTCTCATCTGGAATATAATTATGATTTGTTTTTAGACTATTCAACATAAAGTCAAAATATCTATCTACTGTCTCACCCCACGTTTCACGACGGTTCTCTTCTGGAATCCATCTAGCGTATCGTGATAACGCAATAAAATTTTCGTATGGGTTTGCAATAGTCTTAGACATTTATAATACCTGTTTCTCCGCCTGGCGGTTAAATTTAGTGTGAAGATCCTATTCTACCAAAGAACGGTTAAAAGGGGAAGGGCTAAGAAAACTTTTCTACTAAATGTTCAAAAGCTTTCTTGGTCAACTGATCCCAATTATAATCTTCATGTATTTTAGTTGACTGAGCAAAATAATATCCAGAATAAGCATTATAATTAATTGCTACTTCATACATAAGTTCTTCTAAATGCTTTGCATCTGGTTTAAACATTTTTCCAACGTGTCCATCACCAACTGCTTTTGGCAAAGTCTCATCTGTAAGTTTAGATTTTAATTTAAGTGGTCCCATATAGTCCACATAGTGAGACCAATCATATGTTGATATAACTGGCATTCCTGTTGCTAAACCTTGAAGTGGGATAAACCCAAAACCTTCTCCCCATGTAGGATACAGCAAGACATGATGGCTATGATATAAAGCAACAAGATCTGATTCATCAATTTCATCTGTAATTAAAGTTATATTACTATATGCTTTCTCTGGACTAAGAAACTCGTTATTTTTATCGTAGACCCTAGTAGTATTAAAGTGATGTGCCTTAATTGTTAAATGATAATCTGGGTTATTGCCAAACAGTTTAACAAAAGCATCCACTGCTATCTGCCCGTCTTTTCTTGGAGACGGTTCTCCAATGTGCAAGAATTTAAGCGGTTGTCCTTCTCTAACTACTCTACGCTTTGGTTTCCAAATATCTTCTATGCCATGCGGATATACATAAATTGGTTTAATAATTCCGTTGTCTTTAAATACTTGAGCACACCAATCAGATGTAGCCCACACTTCATCACATGCATTAAATCTTTCTACCCAGTCTGGTCTCATTGATGTTGATTCCCAAGGAGTATATCCAATCTGATATTGATTTCTATGCAGCTTGTAATGGTGTGGCTGAGTAAAGTTTAATTGAATAGTAGATTTAGGATTAGCAAAAGTTACGCTGTGTCCTAAATTATTTAAAGATTTAACAATATTTTTTCCCGCATAGCCAAAGCCAACAGCAGGGTTTAGTCCCGCTTGAATAGTATAATAAGATATATCCATGTTTTCTTTCTAGTTGACTGGCTTGACAGGCTTATCCTATCAATGTTATGATTGTAGTTCGTTATCTCTAGAGGAGGAAATGCCAATGGAGAAA
>Ga0247723_1000404_pt1 | contig 29701 bp, 23 predicted proteins | sample MSEWelMarce5H_FC_FD_189079 | JGI IMG/M metagenome (GOLD analysis project Ga0247723, IMG submission 189079) | Subsurface sediment microbial communities from gas well in West Virginia, United States - MSEEL Well Study Marcellus 5H_FC | ecosystem: Environmental > Terrestrial > Deep subsurface >... | reverse complement strand
ACTATATACTGATTATGGCATGAAATACCTTATTCTTACCACTCTCCCCCATTATACGGCAATCATACCCGTATGGAATGATCCATTGATGCGACACTATTGTTATACCATTGCAGTATCTACCACCTTCTCCATTCTTTATCATGCCTATCATGAATCCAATATAGTAATTATGTGGCTGGATTATTTGATGGCGCTTGTCTGGTTCCTATATGATGTATCATGGGGTCTTATCATGACGCCCTACTCATTTTCTCTACTTCTTGTCCTTAATAGTCTCGTATTTTTGGCAAATCAATCCATTTCACATGATGACCGTTATCCTGCTCGGCATAGTTTCTGGCATTTATTTTCGGCGTGTAAATGCATTTGCGTTTCGGTACTCATTTCGCACGCTTCACAATCTTCGCATACTACGCACGCTTCGCATAATGCATCTAAAGACTTGTCACCTATTTATGATAATATGGCATTTGTACAAGCAATGAATTCGCTCAAATTGGGCGCCAACGGTGCCGATGTCTATACCGAGATTGGTGTTGGCGATGACCGCGTGTCCCTCTTTACCATGCTGAATCGCGGCCTCGAGGCCGATTATATCCAGGATCATGTTTATAAAATCCATGCTAAAAACGATACCGAATGGATACAGGATCTCTGGGTCATGGCCTTTCAAACACGCGACATTCGCGGAGGCAAGGGCGAGCGCAAGCTCTTCTACCAGTTCATCGAGTCACTCCATCAGGTGAATCCTCTAGAGACGCAGAAGATGTTGGGCCTTGTTCCCGAGTATGGTTGCTGGCGTGACCTGTGGGAGATCTGGCAGAAGATCCCTGCCTTGGAATCAGCTATTATGGAGTTGGTGAGGAAGACCTTTGTAGATGATTTGAACTTCATGCGTCTGGGGTCATCTGCTCAGAATGGTCGTATGAGTCTCTTGGGAAAATGGCTTCCTCGTGAGAAATCAAAGACCTTCCCTGGCCTCGCAAAAAAGATCGCCCAATGCCTCTATCGCTCTGAGCCCTCTCCTAACAAGCAGATGATGTTCTATCGATCCATGTGCAGTGAGCTGAATCGCCGTTTGAAGACGGTGGAGGTCAATATGTGCAGCAAGAGCTGGGCGAAGATTGAACCTGAGACTGTCCCTGGCCGATGTCTAAAGATCCATGATAAGGCATTTTTGAATGAGCCGACCAAGAAACAGAAGGCGCGCGGCGATGAGCTCCGTTTTCCTGATGATGAAGACCGCATGGAGTGCCGCGCACATTTTCAGGAGTTTGTTGAGGGTCTTAAGGCAGGCACCAAGAAGGCACATGGTGCAAATGTGGTTCTTCCCCACGAACTCATTGTGAAGACGGAAGATTATACAACGAGTGCCGATCAGCATGCCATTATCCAAGCGCAGTGGGTTGCCATCCGCGAAGAAACGGTAAAGGGTGGTGGGCTTGGCAAATCGGTGGCAATGTGCGACTTCAGCGGGAGCATGCACGGCACTCCCATGGAGATCTCCAAGGCGCTCGGCATTCTTATTTCGGAGATCACACATCCCGCTTTTCGCGATCACATTTTGACCTTTGATGCTACGCCGCAGTGGCACTCTTTTGTGGGAGAGAAGACACTGAAAACGAAGTTGGCGTCACTTCGAGGATACGGGCAGGGTCTGAATACGGATTTCTACAAGGCGTGCCAATTGATTATTTCTCGAATGGTACAGAACAAGGTCCCTGTGGGCGAAGAGCCAGAAGATCTAATCGTCATTACCGACATGGGATTTGACGCGGCCTCTACTCAGAGATCCAGTTCTTCTACGATGTCTGCATGGGAGACACAACTTGTCCGCATTCGCCGTGAATTTCTGGCGGCAGGAGAGAAGCTCTGGGGACAAGGTAAGGGTTGGAAGCCCCCGCGTATTGTCATCTGGAATGTCCGTGCCGAATTTAAGGATTTTCATGCAAAGGCGGACGAGGAGGGCGTCGTTCAACTCTCTGGGTGGGCGCCCAGTATGCTAAAAGCGCTTCAAACGGGTGGCGTAAAGGTCCAGACACCCTACGAGGGCATGCGCTGCATTCTGGATGATGCGCGCTATGACGCGGTGCGTGAGCTCTATACAGGAGCTTAAAGGCGCGCGACTCTACCTACATAGGACATATGACGCAGGTCAGTGTCCTCCATCTTCCTCTTGTTAGCTTCTTGTATTCCTACAGCAACCCCATAATCCCTTTAACGATTTAAGTGGAATGCAGCAAAGAAGCTAACAAGAGGAAGATCCGTATTCGAACAGCAACTCAAACATGTTGAAATGAACCAATCGAATGCAGTAAGAAAGAGACATAGGTATTTAAACAGCAACCCTTTACATGCCTGTCCCGTATCAAATGAATGCCGCCTCGTCTCTTTTTGTATCCATACAGCAACCTAACATAATACTTTAATATCCTACGGGATATGAAACCGGTAATAGTCACATATTACAATTCATGGATGCAGCTTTTTCAAAAAACCCAATAAACATATTCCACGAGTGATCACTGGAGCTCTTTATAGAGTGAGGATAGTGATACGCATTCAATGAGAGTCTGATAAGACTTGTTGGTAGAATGCGAATTTTTATAAAAAGCCTTCTCATGTTTCGGAAGAAATGTGAGAAGGCTATTTTTTAGGTCGATTAGGATAGAATGAAACAATTGTCCTTTCTCCCATTATTGAATGCAGCACTTGTTACTGATTTGATCGTGATCTCTCTCTTTCTACTGGGAGTTCTTCCTTCTGTATCATTGGGGCGCTGGTACAAGAGCTTTCACTTAGGCGCGGTCATTATGGATGTATTGGTCCTGGTGCTTGTTGTCTTGCTCACACATTATGTATACCCATATGTGTTTGGTCCCGTTTATAGTATTTTAAAATTTGGCTTATTAGCCGTTGGTATTCAACTGGTACATGATTTGCTCTTTGCTGGCTTCTTCTACCAGTTCCAAAAGGGTAATCGATTGACAGACGTGCTACAATCCTATATGAGCGAACAGGGGACCAAAATCTTACTTGCAGATGCCCTCATGGTTCTCTCTACAGTTGCCTTTGAACATCTATTTTCCGGTGGCTTGACGGGTATACAAGAGAGCATACTGGCGATCATACTCGTCTATGTCACACCCTATTTGGTATTTTCTATATGATGTGATTCATGGCGTCTTTTTATCGTACCTGATACCAAGAATGTCCGATGATGAGAAAAAAACGATTAGCATTGCCGTCCAACAGGGCCAACGGCGGCGAATCATGAAAGGCCTTGCCTATGATACAGAGGAAAAACACGGCTACATTTACTTGGTACGCACCCGTGAATTTAAATCGCTTAATCGCCCCATTTACAAAGTCGGTCGCACCTCTCAATGTCCCGATACCCGTATTGGCCGGCTTCATAAATACACCAAGGGTTCTGAGATCTATCTCATTTTACAATGCCATGTTGATGATGTGTCCCTTATTGAAAAAGAGATCTTGGAGCAATTTTGCCATCGCTGGGATCCTGGTCCCGATGGCTCTGAAGACTTCATTATTCCTTCTCTTGCCGAACTCTTGAAGGCCAAACAGATTATTATTCAGGTTCTTCAGGAGTTTGAGCTGCGGCGCGTTTTGGCATAATTACCGTAGTATAAAAATAGCGATGCAAGCCCTTTATGAGGCCTTTGATCGCCATTGCGTTTTGCAGATATTACAGATGTAGAGAAACTTCATATTGACGGTGTCATACTTCAGATAAATCACATCTTTTTCATTATTCGTAGGTGGATTTGACTCACATGCCTCATTCGGACATTTGATGGTATTTACATGAGGAAGCGTTGGATCCTGATCCGTGAATTGATTCATGAGAATCTTGTAACCCTCCGATGTCTTCTCTTTCAAATCGATCTCCAGAATGAGGCCACCATCCTTATGCTGCTCTTGATATCCACAGTTGCGGCAGATTCGGATCAAGACATGATCTGAAACGGAGTCATCTACCTTCTTATCGTCTTGGTTGCTGCGTTGCTTCTCCTCTTGCTTCAAGTACAGATAGTATCGGCAAATCGGGCAAAAGTCAGTCTCTTTCATTCTTCCTATTTAGTATCGGGTTGATTTAAATCAATTTTTACGTGATATGATATTTCATATATGCGTTATCATCTATAATAAAGGAATCGTATTTATAATACACTATACATAAGTGATAATTCCACCGATGCATTTTAGTAAAATAAAATTTGATAAACCTAAAAAGGAATGGCAACTCGTAACACCATGCCGCCGCCTCATACCGATAATGTTCTTGAAACGCCGCTTGGCAATTTCCTCGATTCGCACCGTGCCATTGAAAAGGGCGAAGCATGCTCCTTTACGGGCATGGGTGCCATGCGCGGAAAATTCATGGTAAAAGACGAAGAATATCCACAGTTTATGGGTCTACTCCATGAATATCTCTTTACACAACAACGCCGCCCCCTCAATCTGGTGGAGCAGCGCCGCTGCGATGGAATGTCGCCCATTCTGATTGATCTGGACTTCAAATATCCCGCAGAGCGGGCCATTCAGCGACAATTTGAACTCTCTCACATCTATGAATTCATCCGTCTCTATGTCGAAAACATCACACACTTCTATGAACTCAAAAAGTCGATTCGCTTCTTTATTACACTGCGGCCCGCACCCTACGAAGACAAAAAGGCGGTGAATCGTGCGATTAAAGATGGCGTCCATATCCAGTGCCCGGATCTCATTCTCAATTCAGAACACCAACAGATTCTTCGTCATCGATCACTGGAACAAAACCAATTATCAAACGCCTTTCGAGGCACGGGATACATTAATGCAGAGAAAGATATCTTTGATGAGGCCATTGTCAAGAAAAATGGGTGGTTCTTCTATGGCGAATCAAAACCTGATATCCCTGCCTACCAACTGGCCGCTGTCTATGTGTATGATCCTATTGCGGATAAGTTTCACGAAGAGGACATCCAGTCCTATACCTCTCGGCAGCTTCTGGAACAACTCTCTATTCGCTATCATCTTCGCATGGATCCCATCACCTTAGAGGATAGTCAGCAAGAGGAATGGAAGGCGCGTCTAAACTACTGCACGGGTAAAAAGCCAATGACGCCTGCCCTTCAGGCAGAAGAGGAGCCGGCCATTGAAGTCCCCACTGTGAACATTACCTCCTCCAATGTCTACGAACAATTTGAACTGGATAAGATTGAATTGGCGAAACAGCTGGCGCGCGAATGTCTTTCCGCGGATCGCGCCATTGGCTATCAGTCCTGGATGGAAGTGGGCTGGTGCTTACATAATATCGATCCCTCCAAAGAAATGTTCGATGTCTGGATGGAATTCAGCGCCAAATCACCCAAGGCCAGTCTCAACAATGTGTCGCAATTGGAGCGCGACTGGAACCGTGGATGGTCGCGCTCAGAGCAGCGTCACTTCACTATTCGCTCCCTTCATATGTGGGCGCGGGCGGACAATCCCAGACGGTACAATAAACTCATGAAGGACAGCTTTGTGAACTTTGTAGAGAGTGAGGTGGATGCCACACATACCCACATTGCCCGTCTCATGAAGCGCATGTATGGAAATAACTACTGCGCCTCGGTGGACTCTAAACGAGTAGAATGGTATGAGTTCACAGGAAACTGTTGGAAGAAACTGGCGCAGGGCATCGATCTTCGAAACAAAATGACCTCCGAAGTCGTAGAGATCATTATTGAGGCCCGTCGAACCATTCGAGAGCGCCTGCAAACGGCAAACACCGATCAGACCTTCATTGACAGCCGCATGAAAAAGATGCTGAAAATCGAGCAGTCCTTGTATACATCGGGCTTCAAAGATTGCGTGATGAAGGATTGTATTGGACTCTTTTACGAAGAGGATTTCGCCCAGAAGCTTAATTCAAACCAGTTCCTCATCGGATTCAATAATGGGGTCGTCGACTTGCATTCGGTAGCCGATGAGAAAAAGAAGGAGTACACTGTGCTGTTTCGCAAGGCGGAGCCCACCGATTTCATCTCCTTTATGGCAGGGCGATCTGTGACAAAGAATTGTGACCCCATCGACTATGTGCCCTACAATCCATCCGATCCCGAGCAGGCCGTTATTCATGCAGAAATTGATGACTTCATGGAGAAACTCTTTCCCAAAGTGGAGCTACGAAAATATATGTGGCGCAAGCTAGCCTCTTGTCTGGAGGGTGCAAACAAGGAACAGACCTATGAAACCTGGATTGGTGTGGGTGGTAACGGAAAGTCGAAACTGGTGGATCTCATGTCAATGGTACTCGGTGACTATGCATCATCTCTTCAGTCCACAGCGATGACGCGAAAGCGACCCGATGCCGGCGCAGCCAATCCTGATATCATGGCAATTCGCAACAAGCGGTTCATCTATATGGCCGAACCAGATGATCGTGAGCCCCTCAATACCTCTCGTATGAAGCAGTTCACAGGTGAGGATGATGTAGAGGCACGCGGCTTATTTGAAGAGCAGACGAAGTTCAAAATCACGGGTAAAATCTTCATGTTGTGTAATGCATTCCCCGCGATCAACACCATGGATCGTGGTACATGGCGTCGTGTCCGTGCCGTTCCCTTTGAATCGAAGTTCGTGGATCCAGGCGCAGAAGAGATCAAGCCTGAGGAAAACATCTATCCCCGTGACAATAATCTTGACATGAATCTGAAGAAGTGGCGAACCCTCTTCATGTCGCGCCTGGTTTACTTGTATAAGACGGAATATCTTCCTCATGGTTTGGGAGCAGTTCCCACGATTGTTACCCAGGAATCAAATAAGTATCAGGAGTCATTTGATTCAGTGGCAAAGTTTATGAATGTGCGTATTCGCGAAATTAAAAAAGGTGGCTATCAAGCCGAAATCAAAGACATCTATCGTGTCTACAAAAATTGGTATGATGAAATGGGCGGTGGTGTTGGGCGAAAACTGTCGCAGACCGAGCTCTACAAGCGACTCTCAGACAAATGTGGCGAACCATCCGATAAGAAAACCTTTCGACAAATGCGTCTCTTTAATGACGATCATGACTTGGAGGAATATGAGAAGGCAAAGATGGAAATGGATTAAATAGATTAGCACAGGTAATAGAGAAGCATAACTAAGAAAATGGTAAGGGTACCACAACCAACCAAGGATTCAAGTAATGCCGTCCATGTATCAGAAGACAAGTAGGTATGAAATGAAATGACGGAAATCACCATAATCAAATATGCCATGGATAAAATGGCTAAGGTATAATCTTCGATAAAATAGAGGAATTTCTCGGGTTGTGTCTCAGGTAATGTATCTTTTACATCCGAAAAGTCACGATTGGAAGTCTGAATAATCTGATGATGATGATCGATTTCTTGCTCCAACTCCTTTTTTTCCGTCTCCAATGTATCAATTCGATCTTTTACATCTTTTACAATTCCCTTTTCATTCCCCTGTACCGTAAATACAGTATCACCCATCATAAGTGCATCATTTGCTTTTCCCAAGATCTGTTTGATCTCATCTTGTAGATGGTCTGTGGGACTAACATCTTGAAATGGTTCGAACCTTGTCATCCTATTGTATTTCAAACATTTTATGATTGTTTCTTATCACCTGATACTTCTTGTTTGAGTGTATTGGATGCTTTATTGATTTCATCAGATGCATCCTGCAATATAGATGATGCTCCTTTTGCTACATTTCGAGCACCACTCTCAATTGTATTTTCTACCGATGAGAATGCATTTTCAATCCCATCAAGAGCACCTTCACAGGATGGCAGTGGAATCTTTCCATATTTCCCATCGAATATCTTCTTGTTCCAGTAGCGCTTATTTCGCAACATGTCAGTGTACTGTGATCGATTGACAACAATGAAAATGAAAATGAGAATAAATGGAAGTCCAATGCCTACCCATAACGATGCGGGAATAATATGCATGCGCCATAGCACCGTAAGAAGGAGGATAACAGAGATAGTAATAAACAGAGAGGAAAAGACAAATAAAGTATCATTCTTATTTTGAACCGTCCATTCATTTATTTCATTTTTGCGAGATGCCATATTATTTTCATTGATAACTGTATCTGCACTTTGTTGTTGTTTATCATAAATGGATTGTTGGATATTGGCAAGATCCTTATTTCGTTTATCATATACCGTGGTAAATTCCTGTGTTTGAATGGCCTGCTGCAAATCTCCGTAGGCCTTATCAAATGACGCATCTTGTTGTTTGATCACATCTCGAAATACCGTATCTTGTTGATTTTTTAAAAATAAGAGCATTTCTTGATCCGTATTGATCGACATGGTTGCATCGGATGCATGTGCCTGTTTCAAATCCTTCATCAATTGTTTGTACTTATCACCACTCATTTACTCTAGATCACATTAAGAAATTACACGGTGAACATAGCTTATTTTCATCGTGTCATGTATATTCATTTTACTCATCTGCCGCCTTATAAATGTATACTAGTAATCCAAGCGCAACAATATTTAGAACACTGTATAATTTTAGTAAATTGTCCGTTCGTCGTGCTTTCTCCTCCGTGTATTTTACCATTTGCTTTTTAATTTTTGCGGATGCTTCCGTGGAGGAAATGAGCGCATGTTGACTCTCCAACTTTTGTTGCTGTTGCTGAATTGTATCATTAAAATCAGAGATATCTCGTTTCATTTTGGTCGAGGATGATAACATATATTTTGTAATTTCATGGATGATCTGGGTCAAATCATTGAGACGGTGATTTAACACAACCGTAATTTGTAGTGCCTTCTTCTCCTCTGAGGATTCGGGTGCATCACTAGAAAGAAGTCCAAATAGTTTATCAAGAGCGCAATGATAGCGAATACTGTAAAATTGATACTCTTCATGGATATGCTGCAAAAATGTTTGGACCGTATCGGATTGATCCTGTTGGGTAGGAATCTTATGCTTTATATTTTTAATAATCGTATCGATATATGCCTGGGTCAATATTCTTTTTTCCTTTGGATCACTGTGTGAATCTGTATTTTCTGTCAATTCTGCTGGCAGCAATCCATTTTGATAGGATGCAAGCAATTCCGTATCGGTTTTACATTCGACCGGTAGATTATCCATTATGGAATCCATTCTACTACCTTTATCTCGTTTTATTTAGCCAAAAATGCCTCCCATTTTAAGTCCTAAAAATAACACAATAATCAGCAATGCAACAATGATTGAAATGAGTACCATTTTGTTTTCAAAAAATTCGGAAATCATAAGCGAAATGGACATGGATGATCCATATGCGCCAGACATGGTGCTAACTGTAGATTCGGGGAGCATCATTCGAAAGATAACAAGACTAATACCAATAAATAGAACGGAGAGTACCCATAAATATGGAATAATACCTTTTCGAACAGGTCGGTTTAATAAAAATAAATTATGAGAATTCAGTTTTGTATCTCGAGACCGGAGTACCTCGTCTCTTGCAACAGCACTCTCTACATCCACCTTGATGTCCTTCTTTATCTTATGCAGTCGCTGAATCTGTTGCTGTAACTGACCGGTTCTTGATAACAGATCCGCTGTCGGCTGATTCGTCATTTCAGTAGACAATGCACCATTAATTTTATTAAATAAGAAAGTAGACCGATCCTTTAATGTTTGTAAGGCGACAGGATCTGACTTGCCCGTATAATCATTAGAGATCGCGTCATATTCTGATTGAAATTCAGATCGCGTAGTAAGCCACGATTGCATTCTCCTACCATTATCTCAGTAAATGCTTTCTTTTATCCTATCGAGTTATGAATGATAGGTTATGAATCACAAATTATGGAGCACATACTCGATAGATGATTGCTATTCCCGCCGATAAGCTCGGACGAGTAATCTTGATAATATCGCCAGGAACTGCACCAATGCATCGGGCAATCGGGTCAACATGAAACTTAATTTCGGGGAATTTTGACTTGGTCGTGATATACATGGATGCCATGAGACTCTTGTGCTCGCTCTCTGGGATAATCTCATGTTTGGGAACAAGGACATGGTTGATCGGATTCACCACAATCATATCCATGCAGAAGAAGGATACACGAAGTTTGGCACGAACCTTTTCACCCGTTGGAAGATCTTTCATCTTCATATATTGTTTCAAGGCAATCGCATGATGCGCGTCTGCAATCGGCCCCTGCTGCATGACAATCACCTCCGTGTGCTCCGTTCTATCCTCGGGAATGTCATCAAAGAAGGTCTCCAACTTGGGGCGAGTCATGTTATTAATATAGCGTACCTGACACTCTTGTTTTTCATCATCGATTTGTGCTTCTGCCTTTTTATACACCGTAAAACTGAGACCGGGAAGTGCCGTCGCAGCAGCAGCCGCTTCTGCTGGGGAAAACTTACGATACATGGCTACTTCATAATTTCGCTTCTCCAGGATGTCAAGGAGCGTCATGCGGCTGCGGTAAATGCTATCTACGAATGCAAAGTTATCGTTCATTCTCTCTAATCAATCCCATTGAATGTTTAGGTCATCAAATTTTATTCGCGAGGGCGAAAGAGCGACAAACAGCTCGCTTTGTTCTGAATCTCTATCAACTTTCCTCTTTGATTTTCATTCGTGATGCTCCACTGCGAAACCGACAACTGTTCGTAGTGATTCTGAAGCCATTCATGGAGAAACGCCGCCTTATTCTTCTGTAATGTGCCATACAGATCAATGTCACGTCCCTCCACATCCTCATCAATCGAGATCACACGCCCGTCTTTCATGAGGAAGTTTCGATCCGCGAAATCGGACACACCCAAGAGATAGCGAAAGAGAACGGCGTGAATGTAGTCGGTGTACTCTTGTTGAGTCAGGGCTCTGGCCTTGTGCGTAAAGTGAAAGGGAATCTGCTTCCAGTCTACTACTTCGGTTGCCGGCCATAGTGTGCTGGAATGCATCATGGTTCGAAGATCGGATTCTTGAAGATAGGACTCAAACACCAGGAAATACGCGGGACTGGTGCGATCCACTTTGTTGCGAGCACCCAGTGGAACTCCCTCGGGCCAGCGATTGGGAAGAAGATGCCGCACTTGAAACGAATTATAGGGGAGACCGTGCTGCCTCTTCCAAGCGGTGTTTCGCTCAAGAACATCAATTTCCGTGCGAGTGGCATAGGGGCCCTTTACGACAACCAATTGACCCTGACTATTTTTTGCAAAGTAGACATCCATCTTGGTACCCATTGTCGTTAGTTGGGTTCGGACCAGAAAGTCGTAGGCGTCGGTTTCCGTTTTCTCATCAGATGGAGAGATGACTGTTGTTTTGCGGATGATCGTAGGGATATGCGGAGCGGAAAGCGGCATTGCTTTGCTTTCCGCTTTGCTTTCCGCTCTGCTTTCACCCAGGATCGCAATACCCTCTTCATACCGCTTTCCATCTTCATAGAACTGCTTCCAGAGCGGGTTCACAAAGTCTGCCTGCGGCTCTACCAATGCACCCACTAACGCAAACTCTACAAGACCCTTTCCTCGACCCTTACTGGTATGCTTATCTAGCACATAATCATCCACTTCCATCGTATGGCCCTCGCGATTCCTGGCAACATAGGACGGAATCTCCGCTGCATCGGCTGTTCCCAATGGGACAATATCCAGTTCATGAAGAAGCGGCAGCAGCCAGCACATGAATCCCTCTTTCATTCCACCAATGTGTTCCTTGTACCACTCCACAAACTTCTTCACGCGTTCCGTTTTTGCGACCTGTAGCGGATTCATGAGCTGATGAAAGATAAACCAGACAGGCTGAGAGCTTCGAAAGAGCTTTTGGGGGAGTTTTTCCTCGGATGCCTCAATCCAAAAGGCGTATTGTACTGCCAACAGACTTTTCTCTTTCAAATACTTTTTAAACATGGAGCAATTGTGCTCGAGGGTATTTTCTTGGGAGACCCACAACGAATTCATGCTCGGATAGCGGTCATGAAGGGGTTGATACTTGGGATTGAAAAGGGCACGCACATGGGAACAGATGCGCGCCTTTTTGGAGCGGACCAGAAGAGTTACCACTTCCGTGACCCAATATAACTCTTTCTCTTTGTGACGATCCGCTTTGTCACGCTCCTGAAAGAGCTGATTCATTTTTGTATAGATCGTATCAAACAGGGCAAGGTTTTCAACATCTTCCATGAAGATAATCATGAGACGATGGAGAAAGTTGGTTCGGATTCCTTCGGCCTCTTTGGTATTCGGTGCGTCTTTAAAGAGATCCAGCTCCGCAGCACAATAGAGTGCCTTGTCAAGGATACTGCGACGAATGTACTTCTGGAGACCTGATTTCATGATATCCGCGGGGTAATTGTTCCAGGTAATGTGCTTGCGATAGGTGGTGGAAATGTGTGCTGACATGGTTCTATGATGGATGTATCATGGTTGGATATCAATTTTATTCCAATCACAGATTTTATTCCAATCACAGATTTTATTCCAATCACAGATTTTATTCCAATTTCGTTACGCGAATTGCATCTGTCGCGCCTGCAGGTGCAGCTGGTGTATAGCGTGACATGGCCGGCTGCATAGGTGATGGCATCATACCACCCATGTTTCGATACGAAGCGCGACGAACAGGGCGGCTGAATCCTGAGAGAAGGCCATCCGCTGCCATTGCATCATCATCCGTGCGAACGGCAATAAAAGGCCCTAATCCTGTACCAGAACCATACATTTCAGTCTCTTCTATTGGATGCTGATAAGTGAATGGTAGAGTTGGAAGTGGCCTACCACCCTGTTGCGGGGACATCATTTGTGAGATGGGTTGCTGGATGGGTTGCTGGATGGGTACTTGCTCTTGTACCATCGAAGGGCCCATCATTTGCTCTTGGCCCATCATTTGCTCTTGTCCCATCATTTGCTCTTGTCCCATACCTATTTCAGGGCCCATACCCATTGCAGAGCTCATACTATCTCCCATTGGACCCATTGCTGCGCTCATTACAGGGCCCATCACCTGTTCTTGTGTGACAGCATCAAATTCCTCTTGAATTTGCTCCGATTTAGCCCTTTCCTGTTCCGACATTTCACCCAATTGCGCCTGCAGACTACGCAGTTCCTCATCCGACATCGGTAGCTCATTCGGTTTTTCCAGATAGGCCGGCACTCTCGTTTCAGGATAGACCATGGCCTGAAGTGGCTTCGGCGGTTCTCCACTCGGCGCCCCTGTAAACTCAATGGGATTCAATCGCTCTACCCCGCTGGTTGTAATGTAACGCATACTGAGATTCAAATAGGTCTCTTGCTCTTGCGTTAACAGCTTCATCGAATAAGGCATCTGTATTTGAACGATCTTGGATTTCGGGCGACCCAGTGGCGGCAACAGTTCCAAATCATTCACCGTTGTTCCAATGTACTGAAGCGGTCCATCGCACATCGAACACACCGCCAAATTCAACCGAGGATTGTAAATAGGAATCATACCACATGCGACACAGATCGGCATGGTTGCACCATCCGAACGCTCCATAAAGGACTCCTTCACAAACGCCATGCCCGCATGCGCCACAATTGCATCGCGGTCCATCTCACCGATCTTCAGACCACCTTGTGCTCCACGGCCACCTGTCGGCTGATGCGTGCGAACCTCTTTGCGGCCCTGGCCGCGTGCCTGCCACTTGTCCTCCACCATGTGCTTCAAGCGCATTCCATAGACTGGTCCCACAAAAATAGCAGCATTGATCTGCTCTCCCGTGGCGCCATTATACATCACCTCATTACCATACTTCTCAAATCCAAGCAGCTCCAAAATGCCACCAATGTCCTCTTGCGGCGAACCATCATTCATAAAAGAGGTTCCGTCACCAATGCATCCCGTTAGCGCTGCGGTTTTTCCTAAGAGCTGTTCCAAGTTCTGTGCGATGGTCATACGCGATGGAATGGCGTGCGGATTCATAATCATATCAGGAACAATGCCTGATTCTGTGCGGGGCATGTCGTGGCCTCTCAATAAAGCGCCAATGGTACCCTTCTGGCCGTGTCGGTTGGAGAACTTATCGCCCAACTCTGGAACACGATCCTGTACCACACGAATCTTTACCAAGCGCAACCCCACATTATTCACCATAATCACCACTTTCTCCACGCGACCCCGCGTCCATACTTGTGGCATCGTTGATGCATCGCGAACTTGACCGCCTACCGTGCTCATCAGGTAGGCACCCACAATCACGGTGGTCTCATCCACATATTCACCCTCACGAATGATGCCGCGCTCATCCAGCTTCGAGTAGTCCAGACCTGGCTTTAAGTCCTTCCAGACGGCGATCTGTGCGGGGTTACCGAAGCGGACCTTGGTGCCCGCCTTTTCATCGTCCTCCTCATACGCCTGATAGGAGCGAAATGCCATCGTGCGAAACATGCCGCGTTTTACCGCATCATAGTTCATCACGATACCGTCTTCCTGGTTGTATCCCGACCAGCAGGCAATCGCGAGAATACAGTTCATTCCATAGGCCATCTTGCCCTCCCCCAAATAATTATTATAGATCGTGCGCGTCAACGGCATTTCTCCATAGCAGAGTACATGGGCGGTATTATCAAAACGATTGCGCCAATTTGTCGCATAAATCGATACACCCTGCTTCGACTGCGAACAAGACAGCTGATTACGCGGCGACTGATTATGTGGGGCAAACGGAATGAGCGAGGTCATCATACTCATGATCGTAGAAGGATGCACCTCCATGTGTGTCGTTTCGAGACTCAAATAGGCGGGATTGTTCGCAATAAATGATTCATTCTGCTCATATGGATCGATATATTCAATCACACCCGTGTTATCCTTTAGCACATCCAGATAATCCTTTAAAGTAACCCCCTCTCGGTCATGGAGTGGATCAAAGAAATCGGTGGTCTCTAGACCCGCCCTTTCACGCGATTTGAGAACACCCATTACCATATGCCGCCAAGTGGGGAGGGATTTCAGTTTTGCGACAGGAATGCGTGCCTCTAGCGACTTCGTCTTATCAAGCCAGAGCAGGGGGCGAAGAGGGCGACCTGCATCCAAATAAAGATAGACACGGCGATCACGAATCGAAAAGGAAATGCTAACGGAATAGGGTAAACATCCTGCCCGCTTAAATATCTTAAGAACATCCGTTAACAAATAAGGATTCTCAACATATCCGAATGTTCCACCGTTCAAGTACACGGGAACAAATAGAATACGATCCTGTAGTGTAACCTGCTCGGCAGTAAGGACGCCACCCCTTTTTTTTAGCCATGCAATGAGTTCATCCGACTTTGAAGAGGTCGAAAGCGTTGTCATGATACTCAAATTCTTGGTAATTCCAATGGAGGCACCCGTTGGTGTTTCCGAAGTACAGAAATAACCATACTGTGAGGGGTGAAGCTTACGCGGACCCGTCAGTTTCATACTTGTATCGAAATCCAAGATAACGCGGCGACATTGCGACATAAAATCCACATAGGACAGACGAGAGAGTGCCTGAAGTACACCCGACTTATCCTCGCCCAGACCCGTGCCCCATTTTCCTTTGAAACCCTTCATAATCATTTGTGAGAGCTTACCTGCTGCAAAAATCTTGGATCCGTTCTGCTCCATAAAAATGTTCTTAAAGTTCTCATCCTTGTAGAGTTGTGCCTTATTGTAGTTATATTCCTTATCAATTTCAAGGGTAATAATCTTGATCCAGGACTTATAGCAATTATTAAAGAGCTCCTGAATCAAAAATCCACTGGTAAGACATCGCTGATTTCGGGTGTCATCTCGATCCGTCTTGTTGTCATATCCCTCATTGACACGAAGGATCTTTCGCACACAATCTCCCAAAAAGAGAGCCTGCGAGGAGGTATCATTTGGTATATGAATAAAAAGCTGATTCTTAATAATATCAAGCACATGTGCAATGCTAAATCCCTTAGTAAGCGTTTTGATATATCCCACGGCAGTATAGGAATTCATAAATGGAAACGCATCCAAAATGGAGGCATGTAATTTAGGGAGGAGTAATTTCGCCTCCGAATCCTCAAAGTTGGGGAAAATGAGTTTGAGAATCTCCTCATCGGATTGAAATCCTAGCGCACGAAATAAGACAAATAGAGGAATGGGACGGCGGACAAATGGAAGGGATACCTGAATCGTAGCATAGGAACTGCCATTTTTCTTATCTACCTTATCAATTTCGCGTGTCAGTGCAAAGGCAATGCGCTTCACTTGACGCGTGGTTGCAGATAAACAGGAAATAGAGGCAAATACGGCTATCTTCGGATCATTTTGGGGTGTAATGTAAAGAGTGTTAAATGCTTGCTCCTGGCGCGTCACCAAGATCTTTTCTGCTCCATCTACCACAAAGTAACCACCATTGTCATAGGGGCACTCACCTGCCTCTCGTAGAAATTCACGGGGTTTATTATGTAACATGCAGTATCGGCTATGGAGCATAATTGGAATTTTAAAGAGTTGCCAGTTAGAGAAAGTTTCCGTAAAGGTTACGGATTCTCCACCAAGAGATGGTGTATAGATTATTTTAACGAAAATGGTAGCGTATACCGAAGATGAATATGATATATTTCGTAGACGAGCTTCATTTGGATACAGGACGCGAACCTCTTGTGCCTGTTGCAGACTAACTGTCGGGGTTCCTATTTCGATAGCCGTGCCATCTTCCCCTCCTACAAAAATTTGTACTTGGTACTTATACAAATTGTCTTCGTTGGTGCCAGGTAGCAATTCTTTTAAAATGTAGATCGGATTCTGAGACCGAATGATACCAATCATATCTTGCTGCATAAATTGATCGTATGAATCAATATGATGACGCGTATAAGGATAGCTTACTGTTCGGAAATAAGTATCGATCAGCGATCGTGATAATTCTCTCGCATCATTTCCTGAGAGTGCCATCTATCTGACCTATTAGAATAAAAGAGTCTTATACTACTTCTTTTCCTACACAAAGTGTATCATCATAAAGAAGGTCCTTATGATGATACAAAGTATAGTTCTATTGCTGTTCCATATGATTTACTATATCATTTATCATATTATCATCTGATGGTTCTACTCGTTTAAAGTCAGCAGATGATGTCTGCAGTGTGATAGGAAGTTGATCTCTTTGGGGGCTGGGCTGTTGAATCGCAAGAGGAGGAGTAATAGAAGGAATATACATAAATTCATGGATAATATCAGATGAACTGATCACATTCATGGAAACTAAATATCGTTCTCGTAATAACTCTACCCGATAATCAAACCGTTTGGGATTAGGATGATGGATAATGGGCGAAGAATAAGACCTAGTGGGAGAAAGACATCGATTTGAAGTGAGCCGATTCTGTTGAATAAGTCCTTTCTTTAATATCTCTAGTGGCGTATTCATCTACTTTCTTATGGGAATATTTAGGCATTGCAACTCAGTTGCTTTCCATACCATCGATCTTGCCCATCTTGAAGAATACCTGGAGGTACAGAGGAAGAAATGGGACGCGTTCCCATTTGTGAAAGGACCGATTGTAGTGAACCACCTTTCCGTAGAGCACGCTTTCCTCCCTTTACCAAATTGGATCCCATTCCTGCGGGAACAACGGGCCATGGTGGCTGACCTGGCACGGGATCATAAGACTGACCTGGCTCTGGATTCCAGAATCCCTTATCCACATACTGCACATAGCTTCCATATGCAGATGGCGCTCCGCTCGAAAGCGGTAGATGACCCTGCGCGGTTGGAATTTGCCCTGGCGCCAAATAGACACCCTGGCGCGTCATGTAATCCAGCGGCGCACCTGCAATGGCCTGTGCCCCACCTTTTGAACGACTGCGTTGGGCACGACGCGTTACACGACGACCCTTCTGTGACATGCGCTCCTCCACATAGGCATCCGCTGATTTCTTATCGAGCACTTTAAAGAACACGCTATGCCATTCTTTGCGCAGTTCCTTACTAATTTCCTCTTTGGATTCTTTTTGCTTTACTTTTCTATCAACGATCTCCTCAATATGCTCAAAAGCACGCCGTAATTCAGGGATCGACGCAATCCCCTTTTCTGCTTTGCGTGCACTATGTCTTCTGGTTTTACGAACCATCCTATTTATTCCAATTATATTGTTTCAAATAAACTTCTTGACATCGTGTTTGATCCATTCGCCGGCTTTGTGTTATTTGATGTCTTATTTGTGCCATTTACCGTATTATTAATAACATTATTTGCTGCGGTTTTAATGCCATTAAAGGTCGGCATTTCAGGCATTTCTATTTTGGGAACAGGGACCTCACCCCCTGTAAAAAAGGCGAAAATGAAATAAATGATGAAAAGAATGATACCTGCTAACATGATAAATGGGGCATAGATCTTGATACCATCCTGCCATGTACTTAAGCGATATTCAGGTGCAAACAAAAGATAATGATCGTATACACCATAGGCAAGAAATAGAATGGAAAGAACGGCTGCAATGACGGGGGTTGTTTGCGGAACAATGACAACAGCGATTGCAATGGCCACTAAAAAGATAAGTAGCCCAGGAATAAAGAACTCCATTTTCCTCTATACTGCTTTTTGATTTTACCTTGTGATTCGATTTTACCATGTGATTAGATCTTATCAATGAGGTCGACATGTGTCAGCATATGTTTGCGGCAGCAGTAACGCTTCAGCCCCAACTCCTGTAATACTTTGAACTCTGGTGTATCCGGAACACTCTTCCCATCCATATAAATGGGTTGTGCCTTCTTATCTCCCGATAGTTCTTGGATCCTCTTTTTGTAATACAGCCATTTATCGGCAAGAACATTGCCACAGTTCATACAACGGATAGGAATAATCATCTCTAGACATTCAATGGAAAGGTTTTTGCCATCAATTTTTATGCGTTCGATTCATCCCAATTAAAAGTTTGTCCGACATCAGAAATGACATCCGTCCTATATCACGGCAGTCTGAATTATCAAACCGGCAATCCCGTTCGTCAAGAAATTGTTGCCGTTCGTCGTGAGGTCGATGCTCTCCGGAAACAGATTGAAATGTTGACAGAGGAGAATCTCATTTATCGCAAACATATTATGCAGCTCTCCAAAACGGTTGAGAATGGTCAGCAGGAATTTACTCGTGATCTCATGGGTCTCTCCAGTAGCAATGCTCCATCTCAGCGCGAAGCAGGAGGTGGAACGGTACAAGGTGGTGGTTTTCGCCGCTAAGTCGCTCGTCTCATTTTCCCCAACATAGCCTCACTTATCTCAATCGAATACTTTGAACTCAACTGAGCTCGAATCGATTTCAGAGATAGTGAAGTGTACTTCTTCAAGGTACTCTTCACTGTTTCTAGTTCTTCCTCCGTCCATTTTCCACTCTTCTTGATCGGCGAATCCACTTGCTGAATCACTCGCTCAGGTCCATTGGAAGTGAGTTGGATGTCACCCACAATAAGGGTACCCGCGTGGATCTTGTTGTGACACTCCTCACATAGAACAACCAAATTGCGCTGGTCATTCATGTGGGTTCCATCCACCAGGATCTGATTCTGTGCCGAGGCACGATGCTGAAGATGATGCACTTCCAAATCACTCACGATCAGTTTTTTACAACTTTCACATGCGCGTCGAACAATATCCTTGTTCCAAGAGGAAGAAGTGGCTTCTTCTTGTTTTACCGAGCCGATGATTCGATGCCGATTCTGTAGCGCCTGCTCGATAAATTCAAGGGGTAAATCCATCGCCCGTGCCACTTCAAGCCCATATAGTGTCGATCCACTCCCTGGTCGAAGAGAACGATCATAGATTAGCTTTTGTGTCATAGGGTCATACTCCACATGCAAATGCCAGATTTCTACCTGTTCCTTTTGAGGATCAATAAGAGTTGGTATATCATGTAAATGCGTGGCAAACATGAATTTGGCACGGCGTTTACTGAGCCACTGAATCCCACTTGCCACCAAGGCCTGTGCGGAAATGGACTCCGTTCCTGCACAGAGTTCATCACCTAGTACTAATGTATGAGGAGTAGCATGTCGAAGAATGTCCCGTAGCTCCGACATTTCCACTGCAAAGGAGGAGAGACCCGCAAATAAGTTGTCATGATTCAAAATGCGCGTATAGATCGCCTGAAAAGGGACAAGCCGCATGGTTCGCGCGGGTACAAAACAGCCTGCTTGTGCCAACAAAATGCAAATACCAGTCGCCTTCATCAGCGTTGATTTTCCGCTCGCATTCATTCCATAAATGAGCCATCCATTCGTTTTCCCGAGACTTACATGATGCTTCACATAGGATTGTCGTGTGGCACTCGCTTCTACCAGCGGATGACGAAGATGCGTGATATCCACGCTGGACTCCTCAGCCTCTTCGATCTCAGGGCAACTGAATCCGCGCTCCTTTGATACACGACCAATACACTGTGTTCCATCTACATGACAGATCCAGTGCTCCATGATCCACCACAGATGAATGCCCGCATCGGATACTGCTTGGCATGCATCAGGTAAATGTGTTCGTACTAGGCGATTGAGGGCCTCTCTTTCCCGTTGAAGCGCCGTGTTAATTTGTTGGAGCCGCATACAATCGATCCAGCCACCTGATTTGAGCTCTGATATACGTATGCCTTCAGGCAACTGCTTCCCATTCTTCTTGAGTTGCTGAAGTGTGATGGTGGATCCCTTTAGACCAAACGGTTCTTTTTCCCGCTCTTCCAAACGAATCGCATCCTCTGCCACTCCACCACTCTTTGCGATCTCACGGCGAAGCTCCTGTAGCGCTTGATGTAGTTGTTGAATATCGCGCTCCTTATGACCGATATCAGGATAGGTTTCTGCATGAAATGCAGTTAGATCAGGGTTAGCTTGTTGCGCCTTTTCCTCTGAAAAATGTGTGCGGATCACTTTCAAATAGGTGGCCCATTCTTGAAGAGAAAAAGGGGCCTGTAGGCATGTCTCTTGTGTCACTTGTAACATAATAACCTCCATGGCCGTGTAGGATTGAAAGAGATTCGCAAGTTCCATGGGTGCGATTAAACCACAGAGAAGACGGCGATGAAGACGCGGTAGATCAAACATGAATCGCAGTTGACGCTCCAGTTGTTTCGGTTTCTCTTCAGGCCATGTCATGTAATTCTGTACTTCTTGGAGACGGGCGCGAATATCACTGGCATTGGAATAGGGGGTTAAAAGGCGCTCCTTGATGGCTCTCTTTCCCATTGGCGTGATACATTTATCAAAAAGGCCCAGCACAGACTCTGATGGATTCGCTGCAGTCATTTGGAGTTGAGTCAATGCATGATTTCCACAAATGAGACGTGTATGAGGAGTCCAGGCCTCATTTCGATGAAAGGCACGGAGCATACTGGGATGATGCTCTTCTACAAACTGAAGAAGACGAACAAGTGCCTGCTCCTCTTGATCGGTGCGAAGCCCAAGATAAGTGCGGACAGGAAGAATGGATTGTACACGATAAATCTGCTGAAGATATTCGGAGCAGACAAGGGCGGAGGAGAAGGAACCACGCGCATCGGTTAGACGAAGATGAATGGGAATGGAGGGGATACCAAAGAGGCGTCGAATCCAGGCCTCTTCGGGCATATGGTCGCCCATCCAATAAAGGATAAGTTCTTTCGGCGCATAGACGCTCAAAAGTTGGACCAGATCATCTGCCGTCCACATATCTTGACGGCCCGTGGCCCGACCCGAATAGGTCCGCGTGGTTCCCGTTGTAAGATCCAGGACTGCCGCACCAAAATGAGGCGCCTGCTGCAGAGTCGATTCAAAGAAGAGGGTGATAACATATGGTGTTTCCGTCGCAGAAGTGTTCTCAATGTGTGTGGATGGCGAGAGAATGCGCGACACCTTGCGCTCCTTCACTTTTCCTCGCATGTCCTTGATCTGATCCACAATAACCACCGTCCATCCAGCAGAGGTCAGGCGACCCGCCCATTTATGCATTACATAGTCAGGAAATCCTGCAAAGAGTCCATCTTTACCTTTTCCCAGATCCGCCTGTTTAGAAGAGAGTTGAATTCCCAAAAGATCCACAATTTCGCGGACATTCGCCTGGGTTTCTCCTGTTTCCGTGTCTTGGATGTCGTATAGTTCATAAAATGATCCTACCATCAAGAATATGGCAGTTTTGGGGCCGTATTGTTGAGTGTAGCGCTGATAGAGTTCAATGTATTCGTTAAACATGTATGTCTTCATTTATTTATAGCGATGAGTCTTTAGGCGGTTATTTATACGGTTAGGCGGTTGTTTTATACAATTCTCTAGTAATATGATCCTTCTTCTCGGCATCATTCTGGTTCTACTCTATCTATCCGTACGCAGCAATTCTGTATGCGGTGTTACCGACAATGGAGTAGTAGGCTATTGCAAAATTAGCCAATACAATCTTGCTGATCACTACCTCGATGGTCTCCCTACTGGAAAAAAATGGCAATGCGTAGAATTTGTGCGGCGCTACTACATGCAGATTCATGATCTAACCTTTCCATCCGTTGCGAATGCCTATGAAATGATGAAACTCACCGAATTCATTGACATTGATACCCAACAACCTTATCCTTGCACCTTTCATTCCTCTTTGGAATCTACTCCTCAAAAGGATGACATCTTGATTTTGGAACACGAGGAATATGGACACACCGCGATTATTGTAGGCATTCAAGGTGACCGGATCCGCATTGCCGAACAGAATTGGAAACCATGGGTTGCATCATACTATAGCCGCGAATTATTGGTGAATGATCCATTGATTATTGGATGGCTTAGACCCATTGTTCGGAGAACAAAGTATGCTATTCCGTTTCCAACAGAACATGGACCTAGCGTCGGCCACTCTTCATCCCAAACATTATAATGGAAGCCAATACAGTCCATGCTGTTCCAAACCACATTCCTCGATAGATCCCCTCTCTGTATCCTTCCTCCGATCCATCGCGGTGTCCGTGGCGATATCCCTGATAATATCCATTCTCTGATCCTCTTCCATATCCATCCTTTTCACCTTCATCATATCCGCGCTGATACATGGGATAAATCATTTCTTCATCTGTTGGAACATCATTTGACAAATCAGGTGATGGCACACGAATGGTTAGTGTGTCAATGATTGGAGATTGGTAGGCGTGAGCAAATTCAGACATTCTTACCTTATATCATCATACGGTGGTTTAAGCTATTTTACCAATAACATCCCTTCTCCACCTTCGTATACTGTGGCGGTTTGTCCGCCGCATTTGGTCGCACCCAATTATCATTCATGATCTTTAGAATCTCCTTGTTATCGAACCATCGCTTTCCAATGACCCCAAAAAAGAGCTGAAGTGCCCCGCCAATATAAAGCACGGACTTTCTCATTTTCGTGTAAATAAAATCTGAAATCAACATCCCATATCCACCCGCTGCAACAAGTGCCACATCAAATGTCGTCTTTTGAATCTCCTCCAAACACGGCTGCATTTGTATCTGCCAATCGACGCCTCCATGATTCCCCGCCAGCGTCAACGGCGGCTTCACAAATTCAAAGGTACAATCTTCGAACCAGGGATGGTGAAATAAATCCTTTAGGTGGGGGACCTGCTTCTGTAGCGTTATAATGAACGGATGGACGATAAGGATGCGCTTCCCTTTCAAGCCTGGCATCCACGACGGTGGTTCATAGTAGGGCTCCAACTGCCTCGCATGAAACTTGGGAATGTGCGTCGTTCTCTTTGCAATGAGCTCTTGGCCGCGACCCGTGATGGCATAGACCTTTCCTGTTTTATCCCATTCCGCAATGTGCGTACAGTGATCATAGGCGGTTAAAAGCTGTTGACAATAGGTATGTAAGGATTCTGAAGAGGTAATATGAATCCCCGCATTATTTTCAAGTTCTAATAAATCACACTGTACCTCCTTTGGATTCTCTTGAAGATCATAGACAGTCTGTAGCTCAATTCCTGCAATACGACCAATGAAACATGGCTCGGGTGAATGAAGTGCTTGACGGATTGCTGCCATCTCTACCATAAAGAGTGTAGTTCGGGTTTAAATTAGAGTGCCTTTCCCGCCACAATCTGCGCGTCCGCCGCAATCTGACGCAGGACAGACTCAGGCGCCTTACTTGTTGATTTAATCAGCTTCTTCGCAATAAGCTGCTTCTTTAGCTCCTCCAGCGGCATCTCTTTCACCTTCTTATGCATCTTCTTGGCACGCGTCATGCGCTTATGCAACGAGGAAACACCCAGTGTAATCTTTCGTGCACGACGTGTTTGATTCTTCTTCTGTGAAGAGTGCTTTACTACCTCCGCTTTCTTAGGATGAAGTTGAACCGTCTTTATTGCTGCCTTCTTTCGAAGCTCCACTTTGATGTGCTTTACACCACCTGTCATGTATTGATTCGTTGGCGCACCACTCTGTGCTGGCGTGGCAGGAACCATGGAGGGTTGAGGTATCACACGCGGAGGAACCATAGCAGGCGTATGAAGCCATTTTGCCGGATCAGGTGAACCTGCTGTGGTTGCAGCGGTGGGTTGTGTCTCTATCCCTTTCACCTGCATTGCATTCGCCGAGACCCCACGAAGCGCTTCTTCACCTCCGCCTGTTACCTTCTTTCGTGTCACTCGTGGGCGTTTTTTCCCTCCTCCTAAATAATCCTGGACGGCACCACCCGAAATACTAACTGATTTTGTATTTGCCTCTTGTGTCATATTACTTCTATGTTCGATTTTATATCAAGATTGGACTCTAAAAAATTGATTGCATCGATTCATAAAATTAATGGCAACGATGACTTCTCTTACCGACCAGCTTCCAAACTACCGCCACATCTTGGAGACCTTTATCACTCAATCTGATGGAAAACAGATCATTAGTCATCAGATTGAGTCATTCAACCAATTTATCGAAGTAGATATTCCTGAGATCATCCACATGTCAAATCCCATTACCTCCTATGGCTCGCCGGAAATTCCATTGGCGGGACCGCGCTCTGCATTGGCAACTGCAACGGGTCTCTCCACTACCGCGGCCAATGCCCTTATGGGTACTTCGAGCGATGCAGCTACTGCACTGGGAAGGAAAGTACAACATGAATACGAGGTCACGCTGGAGTTCGAAAAAATCTCGATGCGAAAACCGACCATCTTTGAAAACAATGGCGCCATTCACCCCATGATGCCGAATGATGCGCGCCTTCGCAATCTAACCTATGCGGCGCCCCTCAATGTGGATGTCAAGGTCACGACCACCTTTATCGATCACACGCGTAATAGCATTCGCGAATCAAATGTTCGCATGTTTCCGAATGTGCACCTTGGTAAAATTCCCGTAATGGTGGGTTCAAAGTACTGCCTTCTTCATGACCAAAAACATGTTCATCCCTCACGCCTGGGCGAGTGCTCTGAGGATGTCGGTGGCTACTTTATCATTCAGGGCGGTGAGCGTGCGATGATCTCCATGGAGCGCATGTCTGAAAATCGCCCCTTCGTCTTTCGAAATGGCCGCATGGCCTCTAAACAAATGGAAATGGTTGAGATCAAATGCATCGGTCCCGATAACGATCAAGTACCGAAGTCCAATACCATCAAAGTGGTCTATCACCCAAAAAATCAGCTCATTACCATGATTCGTGCAACCATCCCTCGCATCAAAACAGATATTCCTGTCGTCATTCTCTTTCGCGCTCTCGGTGTTCTTGCAGATCGTGACATCTATGAGTTGATTCTGGGAAAAGATGATGAGAATGCATACAATCCAATCATGATTGAGAGCATGATGGAGGCCAGTTCCATCAATACCCGCGATGAGGCGCTGGCGTGGTTGGGAGAATATACCAATACATGGTCCGTCAAATCTCAAAAGCAGAGCAATGTGCAGGACATTCTCTCCGAAGAGCTCTTTCCCCACATCGGCGGACACGAAATGAGATACGAGAAGGCCTGCTTCCTCGCCCACATGATTCGCAAGGTGCTCTGGACGATCAGCAAGCGCATTCCTACCGATGACCGTGATGCCTACCCCAATAAACGTGTTGATATCCCTGGCTTCCTCTTGGCCGATCTCTTCCGCAAAACATACAACAATCGTATGGTAAAGGACATGAAGGCTGCTCTTTCCAAGGAAATTCACGGCGGATCCTGGAAGGCGACGGGCAACTGGTCGGAAATTGTCAACATCAACAACATCAACAAGATCATCAAGTCAACGATCATGGATGTCTGTCTGAAGTCGTCGCTGGCGACGGGCAACTTTGGCTGCGGCAAGATCGGCGGCCCTAACAAGATTGGCGTTTCACAAGTGCTAAACCGCATGAACTATTCTGCAGGCATCTCTCATTTGCGTAGGATCTCCACGCCTATTGAAAAGACGGGCAAGCTGATTGCACCGCGTAAACAGCACAATTCACAGTATTCTTATATCTGTCCGTGCGAAACACCAGAGGGTCACGGTGTCGGTGTCGTCAAGAACATGGCAACGACTACCATGATTTCCATCTTTAGCTCACCGATCACGGTCTACATGTTCCTGCATGGCATGAATAAACTGGTGACACTGCGTGAGTCGACCGTGGAGCAGAAACACGAATGTACCCGTGTCTTCCTCAACGGATCATGGATCGGTCTGCTTCTAAACGAGGATACTGCGGATGTGGTGAATCGCCTACGAAAGGCAAAACGCGCTGGCATCTTGCACTTGTATACAGGAATTGTCTGGAAAAATGCATTCAAGGAACTGTGGATCAGCACAGAGGCGGGGCGTGTCATTCGCCCGATCTACTATGCCTCTGCTCTGCGAGAGATCGCAGCAGACAAAACCGGTCAGCTACGCACCCAGGTTCAAGCCATTACCGACTGGAACAAGCTGCTTCTGTGGGAAACCCCGAAGGGTCGACACTTGTTCGAATACATTGATGCGGGTGAGACGGATTGCGCTTATATTGCTATGGATTACAATAAGGCCATCACAGATCTCTCCACAACGCACTGTGAAATCCACCCGAGTGTCATCCTGGGTACGACCGCATCCTACATTCCGTTTCCAGATCACAATCAATCACCGCGCAATGCCTATCAGAGCTCGATGGGTAAGCAGGCCATGGGGATCTATGCGCTCAACTTTCGCGAGCGCTTTGATGCCATGAGCCATGTCCTATGCTACCCTGAAATCCCGATGGTGTCGCCCTACATGAGTAAGTTCTATGGCGCACAGAGCTTGCCTGCAGGCCAAAACATCGTGGTTGCCATTATGACCTACACGGGTTACAATCAGGAGGATTCCAACATGATTAATCGTGCGGCACTGGATCGCGGTCGTTTCCGCTCTATCTTCTATCGCACCTACAAGGATGAGGAGCGAAAGAACCAGTCATCGGGTGAAGAGGAGAAGTTCTGCCGACCCGATCCCGTGGAAACCAAGCACATGAAGAACGCACACTATGATAAAATCGGCGAAGACGGCTTTGTCCCCAAGGATACCTATGTCACCCCTGATGACATTCTTATTGGTAAGGTGGTGCCACTTCGTGTACCGACGGGTGCCGTTCTGCCCGCGGGTGCCAAGAAGTCACGCGATGTCAGCAAGATGCCGCGCAACAATGAGAAGGGCTATGTGGACAAGATCTACAAGAACCGCAATGGCGAGGGCTATTCCTTTGTGAAGATTCGCATGCGACAGGACCGCATCCCAGAGATTGGCGACAAGTTCTCCTCGCGTCACGGTCAGAAGGGTACAATGGGTATGATTCTGAACCCTGAGGACATGCCGCAGACGGCAACAGGTATCGTGCCTGACATTATCATTAATCCGCATTGCATTCCCTCGCGCATGACGATTGCACAGCTCATGGAAACGCTGCTTAGCAAGGTGGGCTGTATGACAGGTGCGCTGGGCGATGGTTCGCCGTTTGGAGAGACATCCGTCGAAGATCTTTCCAAGATTCTGCGGGACAACTATGGCATGGAGCCACATGGAAATGAGATTATGTATAACGGATACACGGGGCGCATGATGGAGACATCGATCTTCATTGGGCCGTGCTATTATCAGCGCCTGCGGCACTGCTCGGCTGACAAGATGCATAGTCGTGCATCGGGTCCGCTGGTGATGCTGACGCGTCAGCCTGCAGAGGGCCGTGCGCGTGAGGGTGGCCTACGTTTCGGAGAAATGGAGCGTGATTGCGTGGTGGCGCATGGTATGGCGGAGTTTACAAAGGAGCGTCTCATGGAGTGTTCGGATTCCTTCTCGTGTTACTCCTGTAAAGACTGTGGTCTGTTGGCGATTGCAAACCCAGAACAAAACATCTGGTCGTGCCGCGGATGCGGCAATACGACAAACTTCTCTCATATTCATCTTCCTTATGCAACCAAACTATTGCTACAGGAACTGGAAACGATGTGTATCGGATCGCGACTCATTACGAGTCAAAAGCTTATTAGTCAGAATCCTTCCGCCAAAACAGTTTAATTACATAAACATGAATATCTATTTTTATTACATATTCATCACTCATTTTGCTATAAAAAATCAATAGAAAAGTAGAATGGCCGGTGAAAATGCCGATAATTTTAATATAATGATGCCGCCTAATGAAGAGGATCCTAAGCCCGATGATAAAGAGGAATCTAAGCATGCGGATGTACCGTTTGATTATAACCCCGAGTTCGAACAGCTTCTAAAAGAGACTGGAGATCACTGCCAGGTCTATTCTATTCTCCATCAAATGTCGTGTGTTAAATATAAAACCCTTCACGATAAGTGTAATATTCCCCTGATTATTATCACTGCTGTCATTGGCTTTGTAACTGGCATTGGTCTTCCTTATGCATATATGAATACGGCTCTGGGTGCAGGCAGTGTCCTTGTCTCTATTATAAAAAGCATTGTATCCTACTTGAAATTAAGTGAGCGAAGTGAGAATCACCGCATTTGCTCCCTCCAATTTGGCCAGATCTCTACGGAAATCAAGACAGAACTATCTCTCCGTCGTGAGCAACGACAACCTGCCAAAGTTCTATTAAATATGGTAAAAGTAAAATATAAGAATCTGATGGAGGTCGCCCAGATATTAGATAGTGATATCATTAAGCGATTCCGTGAGAAATATCTTTTAGATCGTGGTGCGAATTCTGAAATCTCCCTCCCTCCTGTATTTTCCAATATTCCAGGTATCAAGATTTTGGGGGCTGAAAATGACAATGATTATACAGACCAGTTACACAAAAATTTGGAGCGATATATGGCAGAGAAGCAGTTTGAACGAGAACATGTTGAATGTGAATTGAAACACATTGCGGCACTGCGAACGATTCGAGATCGTTATCGTATTTCTGGTGGCGGCAAAGGGGAAGATCTGATTCAGGGTATGGATGCGTCTAGGTCTTCTATGCGCCCTCTCACGCGCCAACGGACCCTACCAAGCGCAGCACTAAGCACAGCACTAAGCGTAGTACCAAGCGCAGCACTAACCGTAACACCAAGTCCAGTCCTTCCAAGCACAACCCTAACTACAATTTCAGAATCACAGGAAACAGAGAGCAATCTTCCACTAGCATCCTCTCCACTCGAACCGTCTACATCGCTTTCATCGCCTGTGTAGAACGAAGTACACTATCCCCTCATTTATTTTTTATAAACATAAGAGTAGAACATGAAAGTCACTTTCTCCTCCTATCTCGACGAGTACCTCGGCACCTTCCTCTTTCTTCTCATCATCTTTGCGAGCAATGGCAATCCGCTCATTGTTGGCGGT
>Ga0247723_1000403_pt1 | contig 29717 bp, 41 predicted proteins | sample MSEWelMarce5H_FC_FD_189079 | JGI IMG/M metagenome (GOLD analysis project Ga0247723, IMG submission 189079) | Subsurface sediment microbial communities from gas well in West Virginia, United States - MSEEL Well Study Marcellus 5H_FC | ecosystem: Environmental > Terrestrial > Deep subsurface >... | reverse complement strand
GATGATGTGGGAAATCAGTCCAGTTACTCTATGAGTGCCTTGGCTTTGAACGCAACGCTATCTGACCAACCACCAACATATACTTCTGGAGTACTTAGCAATTACGTTATGGACTTTGGACAGTCAATTTATTGGCTTACTAGATACACAGGATACTTCTATGCTAACGGAGAAATTGTTAAATACGATGCAGTAGAGCATACAACGCAAAGTACGCCAGTAATTGGTTTGTCTGCAGATATTGTGTCTGGTCAGAGCACGGTAACGCTTCTGGCTGGAAACATTTACAACCTAGAAATTGGTCAAACTCTTGCTGCAGTTGCTACAGGAGGATACACTGGGGCTTTTGGAGCAAGCCCAAAAATTACAGCAATAGATATTAAAAACAATACCATAACTCTTTCAGTTCCTCATGCAACAACTGGTGCTATAAACTTTACCACTACTGTAGCAGAACACAATGTTTGGATTACAAGTGTAAGCGACTATCAAAAATATTTTGCTAAACTTCCGTTTAATGGAAAGATGTATCCTACTGGTCGTGTTAGAATTTTCTCAGAACCAAAGTACAATAAAGATGGAGCACTTATAGACGGAATTGCAAAACACGGTCGTGGTCAATTCGGAACTAAGATTGTTACTCACACTGTGCTGGACAAAGACCACCCTTGGTTAGACAAGACAAAAGCCAAAGCGTTCCTGATGGACTCAAAGTGGATATTCTCAAGTGAACTTAATCATTCATACTCTAGCAAGACTATTCCAATTATAGTTAAGGCTGGTGGCATTGCTAATGGTGCTACAACAATAACGGTAGACGACAGTTCTACAATTGGTGCAGGAGTGCCAGACGGATATTACATGACAGGAAGTGCTAGATTTCAGTCTGGTACACAAGTAAAAAGCAAAACAAAAACTATACTAACTTTAAATAAGGCAACAAGTGGTGGGTCAATAGCCGCTGGCACAGAAATCTATGCATCAAATAGACTACTAAATGACCTAAGCAAGTTTTCTATTACTACACCATTTTCTACCACGACCCCAACGGTATTGTCAACTTCAAAGAACATGTTTGATTCATCATTGCCAGTTATAACAACAGACAAAAAAACTTTAGACGAAATTAAAGCAAATGGTAGCATTAAAGCCTCCGCACTAACAATTGTTGGTGTTGGAGATGTAGCAACAGAAAAACCAATAAACAACAAAAATGATTTTGTTTCATATGTCTATAAAAACTTTACCAACGAAGTGCCAAATGCAACTTGCTTTGGAACTAGAATGAGAATTGTGGGACAAAAAGTCAACGACGACGATAAGGCAGTTAACGCAGTTACTCAGATTCCATTGGGAGCAGATTTTATCGACTCAATTGCAAACAAGACTGACAAGTATACAATTAGTGGTACTGGCGGCGGTATTGCGTTTAATCTAAATGTTGCTAATGCTGGTGGAGTAGCAAGCAATGTTGGATATTATTTTGAAATTGACGCACTAACAAGCAACGCAATTATTAACGAAGTAGATTCTGGAAACACTATAGAGTCAATTCCAAATGTATTTTTCTATAAAGTATTAAATGACACTGTAAGTGAAAAATCAGTTCCAGTAGTCCTATACTATGGTTCAGCACCAATCTTTGTTGACGATGGACTATTTTCTGGAATGGGAAAAATGGTTGGCGAAACAAGTTCTACGGTATACGACCTTTCTGTTGAAATGGAAGAACTGCCAAGCAATCCAAAGACAGGGCTTATTAGAAAAAAGTTTTACCTTTATTTTAATAATAAAATTATTGCAACAGTTATCGACGAAGATGCTTTAGCAACAACTGAGAATAGTAAAAACATGGCACTATTTGTAAGAGGTTCTGGCAAGGCAATGTTTGAACATGCCTACATCATTGGAGATAACCCAATCGCTGCAGGAGTAAAACAAAATACTGGACCAGATTCTAGATTTATATTTAGCGATAATAAACTAGACAATGATTCATACAGAAAGTATTTAGTTAATCCAGCGGTACTAAATACATACGTTGAATCCATTGGCTCTAGCAACCCTCCAAAGTATAAGTTGCATTATGAAGAGTTTGGAACCCTTATGCGTGAGTGTGCGTACTTTAATGTTAAATACGACAAGGCGTATCCAGCACTTTACTCAAAGATTTCACCAACCTTTAACGATAGACAAGCATACGTTGTGTCTAATTTTAGGGCTAATCCATATACTGCAGAATTCTTGCTGTTTAACATTACCGACTTTGCTGTAAACCTGGACGAGTCAACTGGAAACTATCTAAGAATCCAGGGTATAACATTCACACAGCAATCGTCACACGACCTGACGGTAGACGAATACTTTAAAAAGAATAGTGATTTAAGTAGTTATGGAAACTATGGAGTCTTAAATAATTCTTATATGGATATCCAGAATAGCCGAATGAAATATGGAAAACAAGACTTCTCTCTAACTGGAACATACATTCAAAGCATAGCGACAGCAGAAAGCCTGATGGACTGGATGGTTAGAAAAGTTATGAAGCCAAAGAAGTCAATTGGTTTAGATATCTTTGCTAATCCAATGATTAGACTTGGTGACATTGTTACTATTAGTTATGCACAAGATTCTGTAGACCAGGTTGCTTCTCCAACAGACAGATTTGTTGTCTACCATATAGACTATAATAGAAGTCCAGATGGTCCAACAATGAGTCTTTATTTAAGTGAGGTAATATAATGGCTGTTAAAAGCACTAAAACTAAACAGGCAACCCCAGCCAAAGTGGGTAAGGCAGTTGTTAGTGGGTATAATGGAAAAGACCCAATTAAGATTGCTACATCTAACCTATTTATTGAAACGGAAATAGTTGCAATTGAGACAATGGCAGGAGCAATCTTTAACGACATTGGTGGACAAGAACTAATTAATGACATACCGTTTGACATCCTATATGGCTCAAGTGATAGAATAACAAATATCTCTTCGGTAGTTGCACAAGTCAACCCACTTGAAATAATGAATAGTCAGGACACCTCTCAGTCCGCACTTAATCAGTATGTGCTTAACATACAAGATTACATGGACTTCAACCCAGGAATACCATACCTTGAACCAGGGCTGGGCGTTGTAATTCCTGGAATAAATCTAAAAGAAGGAATACTCTTAGAGGTAAAATCCTATAACCAAGGAACCATTAATGGTATAATATAAGATATGATTACTAATTTTGGAAGAAACGTTATTGCAAAATATCTTGTAGGACAGACAAACTCTTATGCTTCTTATGTGGCAATTGGTTCTGGAGAACTGCCATTTGTGCCAGGAAGTTCAGTAGACTACTCAACAAGAAATGAACTTACTTTTGAAACAACAAGAGGGTTAATTACATCCTATAACTACATATTAGACGAAAACAAGTTGAGTGCAACTGCAGCAGTTGTTTCTGGTTCAACAACCGTAACAATTACAACTTCAACTGCACATGGATTGTCAGTTGGGCAGTCTACTACTATTAGTGGCTTTGTTCCATACACTGCTACTGGATATTTGCCAGCACCTAATGGAACATATGCTGTAGCAACTATTACTTCAACCACTCAGTTTACAGTAGTTATGAGTATGTATAGTTCATTCAGCACAAACAATACTTTTACTGGAGGATATGCAACATCATATATTCCTAAAATAGCAATGACTGCAAAATTTCCAAAAGGAGAAAGATTTGAAATTACAGAATTAGGCTTGTATCCATCTGGCTCAAACCAGTATAGTTCTGGAACAGACAGCCAAATCTTGCTAGGTTTTACAAATTCAGAATCTTGGACATACAACACGCCATCAGCATCCGTTGATGTTCCATACCCATCTTCAATAGATAGCGTATCAAACACACTAACGTTTCCAACCGAGAAAGCAATGTTTGTAGACTCAAACAGTTTGTTCTTTAATGCAGCAAGAGTTGGAAGGCAAGAAAGACCAAGATTTAAATCTACGGCTATTGCAATTGCTGCAGACTTGTCGGTGTTCACTGCCTTAAAAACTGCTACTGCTGCAACCTCAAACTACATCTCTTTGCCTTTTACCACGACCCTATCTTCCAATTCATCATCTGATGTTATAAAAGTTGCGTATTCTGTGGTAAACGTAGTAACGTCTCCAAGTTCAGCCTATGATGCAACAAATGTTATGCTTCAGTTTATGTGTAGCAATGGCTCTGATTCTGCTATATATCATTTTTATGACAACTCTCCATCTCAAACAAACAGATACAAAGTCATGTCACTGACGCTAGGCGAAACAACAAATGCTACAAGAACATCTGGTTTTTCTTGGGACGACGTGGTTTCTGTTAGGGTTTATGGAAGGGTGGACAACTCAGCAACAATTGGAACTGCCTCTGCAGATACCGATTACGCAATCATTCTTGACGCAATCAGATTTGATAATAAAAACAATGTTAATCCACTTTATGGCTTAGTCTCATACTCAATTGTTAATAGTTCTGGGGTTCCAATGGTAATGAATGAAAACTCTGACAACATGGTAGAGTATAGGTTTATGTTGGCGGTGGGTTAAAATTAACGCAATTATTCCAACTACAGATATTGAAACAATTATTCTAGATACAAATAGCGATTGGTCAGACACTAACACAAACAGTGCCTATTACCTATTGGAATATAGATTTTTAGATAATTTTGGTAATGTGTCAGAGTATTCTTCGCCAGTTACTGTTCCAATTATTAGTTCAGACTCTAAGAATGCAATATCTATCACTTCTTTAGCAGGGTACAGCGGAGAAAGTTATATAACAAATGTAGCATTAGATGCAAAGTCTCCAAGAGTTGGAAGTTCTTCACTCTTAATGTCGCCTACTGGTAGTTATCCTGCAAGTAATATTTCTAGAGGTTCATCAGGAGCAGACAGTTTGACTTATACTTGGTCGCCTGTAACATCTGGAAGTAATTATTCATATGACGTATACCTGTCTTGGAAGACTGGCTTAACTCCACCAATTTTGGCAACATCAGCAAGTCTAAGAAATTACAATAGCGTTGCTCATACCGCAACTCTTGAAATTTCTCCAGACTTTGGCGATGCCGCAAACTTTATTGTTGGTCAGTACATTACTGCCACTTCACCTGGTGGGGGCGGTCCACCAACTCAGTTTGGCTCAGTGTGTTACGTTACCGCAATTAATTTATCAGAAAACAGTATTGACATAAAATTTTCAAGTGGTGATGAATATATTAACTTCTCATATACTACTTTTACAAACATTAAAAGCGAGATACAGACCTGGCTTCCTTTTCAATTTGCTGGAACAACAAAAGCAAACTCTTTTTCTTTTCAAATTAAAGATATTGAAACAGGAGTCCCAACAGTATCTAATGTCCAATTTGTTCAGGCATTGGTGTCTATATCTACCTATCCTAAATATGAAAATGACTATATAAATAGGCAAACAGTTTGGAGCATTTCTCCTGTTTTTAGCACTTGGCAAACTGGAACTGCAAGCCTAGGCGTAAGCAATCCTCAAGGAACAGGCAGAGGAACACAATATTTTTCAGTTCTTACAATTACTGGTTCTGCCAATCCAATTCCACAAATATCTAACGCAAAAGATTTAATTGGTAAACAAATTGTTGTCAATGGTCCTGTTGGCGGCAGCCCTCAATATTCTGGAACTATCAAAATTACCAACACCACAACCTCACCCAATAACTCTACTGCCTTTGAGGTTCAGACATCTAGCAGCATAGCGTCTTCGATAGCACTGACCAACTTAACCTTTTAGTTGTGGTATAATAAAGTATGGCAAAAGTACCTTCACTACCAAGCAATGGGCAACCAATTGATACCCAGTATATTTATGACATTGTTAATTCTATTATTAATATCAATGCCGAGATTTCAACCCTTGGAACATCAAACATTATTGTTAGAAAGGCTCAAAGTGCTGGTAACGCAAAAACTAACTCTATAAACTTTGATGCACAAACTGTTAATGTCGTAAATGCATCTAAAGTAAGCAAGTCTACACCAAAAACAGGACTTGTAAACTTTAAAACCACATTCAATCAGGTTCCAGTAGTAACGGCAACACTTATGTCTTCCAGTAGCGGTTCTGTAAATGCATCGCTAACTATTACATCAGTTGACCAGTCAACAATGTCTTACAAAGTATCTTTTGATTCTGATGGAACAACTACTCTAGACCTAAACATTATTGCTATTGGAGTATAATGGCTGCACAGACAATGGAAGAGTATAACTCTTCTCCAGTTATTCCAGGAAACAAAAAGGTTTGGTTTCTAAACGGAGAACTAGTAAGAACACACCACCTAAATAAGTCAAATGGAATTATGTCTGTTTATAATATTATCAAAGACCAGATTGAAAGTTGTCTTATTAGTGATTTTAAAAAGAATAGAGAACGTGCCTACACTGTTGGTCAAACAGCAGCCCTAGTAAATAGGCACAAAAAATACATGCCAGAACTAGTAAAAAAAGGTGTTATCCCAGAACCAATGGGGGCACAGCCTGGAGGAGCCAGGGCATGGCAAGTAAGAAGTTATTATTCGGAGTCGCAAGTTCGTGAACTTCGTGATATACTAGCATCATACCACCACGGCAGACCTCGTAATGACGGTCTGATTACTAACGATGTAACACCTTCAAAACAGGAGTTGACAAGACGTATGGGAGATGGTATACTGACATATACAAGGACAGAAGACGGTAGATTTATACCTATTTGGTCCGAATCAATTTAATCCATTAGGAGAGACATGGAAAACGAAAGCACTAAAGTAACAGTGGGTTTGGGCTATACCCTTAATCTAGGCAACTTCCAATCACTACGCATTGATATCTCTATCGCAGATAACAAGCGTGAGGGAGAGACTGCCAACGAAGCCTTTGAGCGAGTATACAAGTTTGTAGAAGAAAAACTTGCTGAGAAGGTTCGTGAGTCTGTAGAAGAGACTGAGAGCAAGTAATGGCTGAACGCAAAGACCGCATGGCTTTGCTCAGTCGATACAGTAAGTTACACACTGTAAGATACGAAGAAAAGCCTTCACTAAATTTGAATGTAGAACAATGGGCATCAGATGCCCTTATTGAATCCTACGGTATTCCAGAATGCTATGACCTACTGGAGTACTACTTTGAAACAGCAACATCACCAACATGGAAATACTTTGCAAACTACGCTGACAAAATTGTTGAGGCTAGAAAGCAATTCCACCAAGACATTAAGGAGAGAGCCGAACGCCGTCAAAAGGCTAAGGAGTGGTTAAATGACTAATACAGAATCTAAACTAATATCTGCAGTATTGGCAGACAAGCAGGTACACGTCCTGCTACAAGCAAACGTGGAAAACATTCTTCGTACACACACGGATATTTGGACGTTCATTCGTAACTATTCCGAAAACAATGGAACTGTCCCACCTATCTCTCTAGTGGTAGACAAGTTCCGTGACTTCTCTCCAGAAGAAGGCGTGGGGGCTACGAAGTACCATTTGGAAGAACTACAGGCTGAGTTCCTAAACGACAGTCTCAAGGACGTTCTGCGTTCTACTGCTACAGAAGTACAGGCAGGTCAGGGGACTAAAGCACTAGAAGACCTTATCCAAAAGACATCAGAACTAAAGAAGAACACCGCAGTTATCAAGGACATTGACGCTACTGATATTGATTCTGCTGTTGCGTACTTTGAGAACCTTGCTCGCCAGAATGAACTAGGCTCAATCGGTATCAAGACTGGTCTGCCAGGCTTTGACAACTACCTACCTGCTGGTATTACTCCAGGTCAGTTGGGTGTGTTTCTAGCCTATCCAGGTATCGGTAAGTCTTGGTTTGCCCTTTACATGGCGGTACAGGCATGGAAGGCTGGCAAGTCTCCACTAATCATCTCACTTGAAATGTCAGAGACAGAAGTTCGTAACCGTGTATTTGCTATCATGGGTGAGGGTCTATGGTCACACCGCAAGTTGAGCAATGGTCAGGTAGAGATTGAAGACCTAAAGCGTTGGCACAAGAAGGAACTTGCTGGCAAGCCAGAGTTCCACATCATCTCTAACGATTCTGGTGGGGAAGTTACACCATCCGTTATTCGTGGTAAGATGGACCAGTATAAGCCAGACCTAGTAATCGTTGACTACCTACAGTTGATGTCACCTAACCAGAAGTCTGATAACGAGACTGTTCGTATGAAGAACCTTTCTCGTGAACTAAAGTTGATGGCTATCTCGGAAGCAATTCCAATCATTGCCATTTCATCTGCTACGCCAGACGATGTAAACAAACTGGATACCGTTCCTACGCTAGGTCAAACTGCTTGGTCACGCCAGATTGCTTACGACGCTGACTGGGTTCTAGCCCTGGGTCGTGCAACCAACTCCGACATCCTTGAGTGTGTCTTCCGAAAGAACCGTAACGGATTTATGGGCGAGTTCTTGGTACAGGTAGACTTCGACAAGGGCTGGTACAAGTACAAGGATTTCGAAGAAAACTAGTTATAATAGTATGTGGAACATTTACATCACAAGTCTATTAAAACTTTTACTGTTGAAGGCATCATTAAAGATGATGCTGCCATCGGTAGAATTAGGCTTGAGATTGAGAGATTAAAAACACTACAGATGCGTGAGTTGGGGTATGTTCAAAGACTTGACATAGACCCACAATTCACGATACAATATAACAGTACAAAAGAATACTTTGAATTTACACTAACGCTATACGGAACATATTTAGGAAAGAGAAAATCAGAATGCATAATGGGAATAGACGGAACACTAATGGTTCCTACTCACAAGAGCAAATTAAAAGAGTTATCAATGGGTCTGGAATCAACATTGAATCAGAAGTAGATTCTGACTACATCATCTTCTGCCCATTCCACAATAACTATCGCTCACCTGCTGGCGAAGTAGATAAGCGTACTGGATTCTTCTTCTGCTTCTCATGCCAGCATGTCTCAGACCTGCCATCACTAATTATGAAAACGTCTGGTCGCACCTACTTTGAGGCGGTACGCTACATCAAGTCCAAAGAAACAGAGACTGACCTATCTTATCAAATTAATCAGTCATTAGTAAACAAGCCAGACTACATTCCCTATGACGAACTGCTAATCAAGCGTTTAAGTTCTCAGGCATTGGAATCTCCTAGAGCCATGAGATACTACTCAGGAAGGCTCATAAACGAGGCTTCAGTCAACAAATTTAATTTGGGGTACTCAGAGAAGCAAGACATGGTTACAATCCCTGTACACTCGCCTGACGGCGTTTCTGTGGGGTTTGTGGGGCGGTCTGTCGAAGGTAAAGACTTTAAGAATACTCCAGGGCTGCCAAAGAGCAAAGTCCTATTCAATCTACACAGAGTAAAGGCTGCTGGTAAAGTCTATGTAGTTGAATCATCATTTGATGCTATCCGCCTAGACCAGTGTGGATTTCCTGCAGTAGCAACCTTGGGTGCAAATGTATCCAGAATACAAACAGACTTGCTTCAGAAGTACTTCAATAACGTTATTGTTATTGCTGATAACGATGAGGCTGGCGGTAACATGAAAGACAAAATCGTAGAGCGACTAGGCTCTCGTGTTACTGTAATTAAAATAGATAAGCAATACAAGGATATCGGAGACATGCCTGACGATGCAATAAAAAATATTGATGAATCGTTTGACAAAACCATATCCAGTATGCTAAACTAGTAATCCGCTAAACAAACATAAGGAGAAATACTATGAGCGTAATTAAAGGGCTAAAAGATATCGGTGCACTAATGGATAAGCCAAAATATGAAAACACAGGTCAGAAAGTTCGTTGGGTCAAGTTGGCTGACGGACAGTCTGCAAAGATTCGCTTCGTTGAAGAACTAGACAGCGACTCAGCAAACTTCAGCGAGGACCGTGGACTTTCCGTGGTAATCGCAGAACACACCAACCCAAAGGACTACAAGCGTAAGGCAGCATGTACCATCGATTCAGAAGGTCGTTGCTACGGTTGTGAGATGGGTCGTAAAGAGCCAAAGGGTGGATGGCGTTCACGTCTTCGTTGGTACGGTAACGTAATCATCGATGATGGAACAGAGACCCCATATGTGGCTGTATGGTCACAGGGTATCTCAAAGCAGTCAGCATTCGGTAACTTGCGTGAATACGCAATCGAAACTGGCTCAATCTCAAACCTTGAGTGGAAGATTAAGCGTAATGGTCAGGGAACTGAAACCAACTACACCTTGCTTCCAACCAAGCCAGATTCAGAACCACACAACTGGGGTGAACTGGAAACATTCGACCTTGAGAAGGTTGTCCGTGAAGTTAAGTACGAAGACCAAGAAAACTTCTACTTCGGATTTGAAAACACTTCAGTAACTTCCAGCAACACTGACTGGTAGTATCCATTGATTGTGGGGGTAGGTGAATCGCATCCCTGCCCCCACTTTCGTCACTTGACAAGAACATCCAGATGCATTATACTTGTAATACAATAACTACTAACAAAGGTAAATAATGAGCAGTTACGCTCCACTTCACGTTCACACACACTACAGTCTATTCGATGGCATTGCCACACCACAGGAGTACGTTGACCGTGCTGTATCTGTGGGTATGACTTCTATCTCAATCACAGACCACGGCTCTCTATCGGGACACCGTGAGATGTATCGTGCTGCAAAAGCAGCAGGTATCAAACCAATTCTTGGTGTCGAAGGGTACATCTGTAAAGACCGCTTTGACCACGAAGAGAAGGACAAAGAAGACCTACTCAATCTAAACTACAATCACCTTATCATCCTTGCAAAAGATGCAAAGGGTCTTGAGAACCTTAACAAACTAAATGAACTAGCCTGGACTGAGGGTTTCTATAAAAAGCCTCGCATGGACTGGGAGATTCTGGAGAAGTACAAGGAAGGTCTGGTAATTACTTCAGGCTGTCTATCAGGATACTTGTGCAAGGCTATCGAAGCAGACGACCTATCTGTAGCCAAAGAGCACATTCAGTGGGCTAAGAAAACATTTGGTGACGACTATTACATTGAGGTCATGCCACACAACCCACCACAAGTAAACAAGATGCTTCTAGCACTTGCAGATGAATTTGGTGTTAAGCCTGTTATTACTCCAGACTGCCACCACGCAGACCCATCACAACGTGAGATTCAGGAACTTAAACTAATCCTAAACTCATATTCTAACAAGGTAGTTGGCGATGCAAACTTTGCTGGTACACAAGACTACGACAATCTTCTAGACAAACTAGACTACCTGTATGGTGCAGACCGTCAGATGTCATTCAAGGACTTTGAGATTCACCTACTGTCTGACGAAGAGATGCGTAACGCTATGCTAAAGCAAGGCATCGACCGTGAAGACATGTACCAGAACAGCAAGGACATTGCTGACCAGATTCAGGACTATGACTTGCCAGACTACCTTGACCTGCTACCTGTTCAGTATCAAGACCCAGATACAGAACTTCAGGAACTCGCTATGGCTGGTCTTGTTGAACGTGGTCTTGCCGATAAGCAAGAATACCTTGACCGTCTAGAAGAAGAACTTCAGATTATCAAGGACAAGAAGTTTGGTCCTTACTTCCTAGTTGTTCGTAACATGATTAACTGGGCTAAGAAAGAAGACGTAATGGTTGGTCCAGGACGTGGCTCGTCTGCTGGCTCATTACTTTGCTACACGCTGGGTATCACAGACATTGACCCTATTCAGCACGGTCTTCTGTTCTTCCGATTTATCAACCCAGAGCGTAATGACTTTCCAGATATTGATACAGACATCCAAGACTCACGCAGAGAAGATGTGAAAGACTATCTAGTTAGACAGTATCGCCACGTTGCTTCGATTGCCACGTTCCTTGAGTTCAAGGGTAAGGGTGTCGTTCGTGACATTGCTCGTGTACTAAACATTCCACTAGCAGATGTGAATAAGGTTCTTAAACTTGTTGACGACTGGGACGACTATCTAAACTCTAAATCAACTGCAGAGTTCCGTGAGAAGTATCCAGAGATTGAGTACTATGGAGAGCAACTTCGTGGTCGTATTCGTGGCACTGGTATTCACGCTGCTGGTGTGGTTACATCTAAGGAGCCTATCTTTAAGTTCGCTCCGCTAGAAACTCGCACTGCCCCAGGTAGCAAGGAACGTATTCCAGTAGTAGCAGTAGACATGGAAGAAGCAGAACGTATCGGTCTAATCAAGATTGATGCTCTGGGTCTAAAGACCCTATCTGTTATTCAGGACACTGTTAAGATTATCAAGGAGCGTTCTGGAACAGACATTGACCTGCACTCTTTGAACATGGAAGATGCTAACGTCTACCGTATGCTATCTGACGGTTACACTAAGGGCGTGTTCCAATGTGAAGCCACACCATATACCAACCTGCTAGTCAAGATGGGTGTCAAGAACTTCAACGAGTTGGCTGCTTCTAACGCTCTGGTTCGTCCAGGTGCTATGAACACAATTGGTAAGGACTACATCGCTCGTAAGCACGGTAAGCAGAACATCTCCTACCACCACCAGTTGATGAAGCCATTCACACTTGACACCTACGGATGTATTCTGTATCAGGAACAGGTTATGCAAGCCTGTACAGAACTTGGCGGTATGACAATGGCAGAAGCCGATAAGGTTCGTAAGATTATTGGTAAGAAGAAAGATGCTAAAGAGTTCGACCAGTTCCAAGAACAATTTATCAATGGTGCTTCTCGCTTTATGTCACCTAACCTTGCTAAAGATTTGTGGACAGACTTTGAGGCTCACGCTGGATACTCATTCAACAAGTCTCACGCTGTAGCCTACTCAACTGTTTCCTACTGGACTGCTTGGTTGAAGTACTACTACCCAATCGAATTCATGTTCGCTCTGCTTAAGAACGAGAGTGACAAGGATGCTCGTACAGAGTACCTGATTGAAGCAAAGCGTATGGGTATTCAGGTCAAGTTGCCACACATCAACGACTCCGACATCGACTTTAAGATTGAGGGCAAGGGTATTAGATTCGGACTATCATCTATTAAGTTTATTAGTGATAACATTGCAGAAAAGTACATGGCTGCTCGTCCGTTCAACTCCTACAAAGAACTTGAGGAGTTCACGTTTGGTAAGGGTAATGGGGTAAACTCTCGTGCCTTGCAAGCACTCAAAGTAATTGGTGCTGCAACATTCACAGACAACCCACGCAACGATGAAGAAGTCAAAGAGAACCTGTACGAGTATCTAAACTTGCCAGAGTTCAACATGTCTGTGCCATCACACTACCACGCATTCATCAACGATGTTGAAGAGTACGAGGAAAAGGGTGCTTACGTTCTTATGGGAATGGTTAAGACAATCAAGCGTGGCAAGGGCTGGTCTCGTGTAGAGATTCTAGACAAGACTGGTAGCACTGGTATCTTCGACGAAGAGCAGTCTACTGTCGAAGCAGGTCGTACCTATATTATTCTAGCAAGTGACAATCGTATCGTCACAGCAATTCCTGTTGACGAAGCGAAGGGTAACACTAGCGGATTGATTAAGATTCTTAACTTCCGTCAATTACCCTACAAGGATGATGAACTATATGTTGTATCATTCAAGTCAAGAGTTACCAAGGCTGGCAAGAAGATGGCTTCTTTGGTCTTGGCAGATTCTTCAAGGGACTTACACAGCGTTACTGTATTCCCTACTGCCTATCCAAAGGCTTACATGAAGATTGACGAAGGTAACGTATACAAATTCTCTTTGGGTAAAACTAAAGATGGAACAACTATTATGGAGGACGTATTTAATGTTTGATGAACTAGCAATGCAACTGCATGAAACCGCAGTCAAAAAAGGTTTCTGGAAAGTGATTGACGAGGCTACCGAAGAACAGGTAGACATATTCGTAACTAAACAACTAATGATGATTGTGTCAGAAGTTACTGAGGTTATGGAAGCAATCCGCAAAGACAAGGGCGAAGACGAGATTGCTGCAGAGTTCTCAGATATTCTTATTCGCACACTTGACCTTTATGCTGGTTTGGTAGAGCACGGTTATACAACTGTGTCCCTGGACTACGCATTTGAGAACAAGACTGGATTCAACAAGACTCGTCCAGAGAAGCACGGAGTGCGTTTCTAATGTCAGTAATTGTATATACAAATCCAAACTGCGTTCAATGTGAGCAGACCAAAAAGTTTTTGGATAGAGAAGGCATTGAGTACACCGTAGAAAATCTACAGTCAGACGACAACTATGAGAAGTTGGTTGAGTTTGTTAATCAAGGATTCAAAGCAGCACCAATCGTAGTGACAGATACAGAAACCTGGTCTGGATACAAGCCAGAAAAGTTAGGAGCAATCAAATGACCACATTTGAAGAAGCAATGGCACAACTAGACCCACGCATTCGTAAGCGTCTGTCTAATGGTGCAGGGTTTGAAACAACCTATCAGGCTACGCCTAGTTTTGGTCTTAACCGTGCTCTACTCGGTGGACTACCTATGGGTCGTCAAGTATTAATCTGGGGAAGCAAGTCGTCTGCAAAGTCTTCACTTTGCCTACAGATGATTGCTCAGGCACAAGAAGAGGGTAAGTTATGTGCTTGGATTGATGCTGAGATGTCCTACTCGGAAGACTGGGCTAAGAAACTTGGGGTAGATACGGAGAACCTAATTGTCTCTCAGGCTCGTACAATTAACGAAATGGTAGATGTAGGAACTAATCTAATGAATGCTGGTGTAGATGTTATCGTGGTTGACTCAATCACATCTCTACTACCTGCTATTTATTTTGAGAAGGATACTGATGAACTCAAGCAACTAGAAAACACCAAGCAGATTGGTGCAGAGTCTCGTGACTTCAGCAACGCATGGAAGATGCTTAACTATGCTAATAACAAAGTAAAGCCAACGCTGTTTGTTCTGATTAGCCAGAGCCGTAACAATATCTCTGCTATGTACACTAGCCAACAGCCAACAGGTGGACAGGCTACCAAGTTCTATTCATCAACAGTAATTAAACTATTTAGTTCTGAGTCAGACAATCAAGCCATCAAGGGCAAGATTCCAATTGGCGATAAACTGATTGAAGAAAAGATTGGTCGCAAGGTTCGCTGGGAACTTCAGTTCTCTAAAACATCTCCAGGCTTTCAGTCTGGTGAGTACGACTTCTACTTCAGAGGTCCTCTCGTAGGCATAGACAGCATTGGAGACTTGGTTGACACTGCAGAGATGATGGGCATTGTAGAGCGTACAGGAGCCTGGTATATCCTTCCTGACGGCACTAAGTTGCAGGGTAGAGATAAGTTTGTAGCAAGAGTACGAGAAGACCTAGACCTGCAAGACAGCATTAAGGCTATGGTAAATAACAATGGCTAAGTACACTATTTATCCTGGTAGTTTTCCTTGTCACACCTGTAAGGTAGAGGTAAAGACTGTTAGGGTATATCCTGAGACAAAAGAGATTACTTGGATGTGTCCCGAAAAACACGTCAGTGTGGTAAACTTGAGTACAAAGAAATCTAGGAAGGATTATGAGTGAGCGTAGTGAGTCTAAACGTATTGATGCCAAGCAACACAAGAACTCTGGGAGGAATACCCACAAGGGGGATGCGACTTGGAGGAACTTCACAGCCGATTTCAAGGAAGTTGGCAAGTCCTTTACACTTAACAAAGAGGTTTGGGCTAAGGCTACTACTGACGCTATCCGTAATAACAATGACCCTATCATTGTTGTCGTACTGGGCGATTCAGGAATTAAGACTCGCCTCGCTGTTATTGAGTTCAGCCTGTTAGAGATGATACTTGACCAACTGCCACCTGATAGTGTATAATAGAACTACAACATTAAGGAAACAAAATGGAACAAACAACTAACACAATTGATATGGTCAACGGTCTCACAGAGATTGCTGACTACATGAATGACGAGGAACTGACTACTGCTCTTACTTTTATTGCTAAGGTAATCCTTAAGCCAGACATTCCGCTAAATGTTGCTCAAGTGGAGATTGTACGTTTGCAAGCAATTGCAGCGAAGATGTCCTTCAAAGCCACATGGCTAACCAATGTAGATAAAGGAGATAGAGCGAAGAAGAATATTTATTACACCGCTGCTGAGTCAATCAACAACTTAGTTTCGGCTCTTAAATATATTACTCGCTAGTGTCGTTATGGCAAAAAGTTTATTGCAACAAGTAATGCTCAAGAAGATTGAATCGAATCCAAATTCGAAGCCATCATTCATTGACAAAGAGGCACTGATTGAAAAGATTAACTCTGGTTATACCATCAATCGTGTAGACAAGTTTCAGACCAAGAAGACATTCGCACCAAGCACGATTGCATTCTCTCACGGAGAGTGTCCTCGCTATTGGTATCTAGCCTTTGAGGGTGCAAACTTTACAGACAACGCCGATGCCTATGGTGGTGCAAACATGACCGCTGGTACAAAGGCTCACGAAAGAATTCAAACAGCAATGGGCAGCGTCCCTGGTCTGCTTGTAGATTCTGAATTTAAAGTAACATATGATAGCCCACCAATCTTTGGATATGGTGACGTTATTCTTAACTGGGAAGGCTCAGAACTTCTCGGTGAAATCAAAACAATGCCTAACGAAGGTTTCGAATATCGTAAAGCAGCAGGGAAACCAAAACTGGGACACATGGTCCAGTTGCTTATTTACATGAAGATTCTAAACAAGAATAAGGCAATCCTGATTTATGAGAACAAGAACAATCACGAACTGTTGATTTTTCCTGTAGAATTAAATCAGTACATGTACGAGTGGGTAGAGAACGCTTTTGAGTGGATGAGAAATGTTCGAAAGGCTTGGGAAGATAAAACCCTGCCAGAGAAAAACTATCGTTCAAACTCAAAGATTTGCAAGACATGCCCTATTCAGGCTGCATGTGCCTCTGCTGGTTCTGGAGAGATTAAAATTAAATCTTTGGAGCCACTAGATGAAAAGCAAACACTGTAGTTATTGCGATAACCAATTCAATACTAAGTTATCTTACCAGATATACTGCTCTGCCCTGTGTAGGGAAGAAGCAACTAAAGAGAAGATTCTTGAGAAGTATAATCGGGATAAGGTAAAAAAGCGTCAGGGTAAAGCAAGACCGTGTAAGTCTTGTGGTAAGCAGATGTCAGCCTATAATGATAGTCAGACCTGCTTGAACTGTGAAGCAAATCCAGATGAAGTAAATCAAATACTAAAACAGATTAAGGGTATTGCCAATGGTAAAATTGAATTTGATTAAGAAGCCAAAACAATTCTGTGCCATTGACGCTAGTACAAATAGTCTTGCGTTTGCTATCTTCGAAGACAAAAAGATTATTGCCTGTGGCAAGATTAACTTTGAAGGCTTACACACATACGATAAGGTTATGGATGCTGCTAGAAAGACTAAAGCATTCTTTGATAACTTTAATTTTGAAGCAGTTATAATTGAACACACAGTATTTATGAACAGCCCTAAGACTGCTGCTCAACTGGCTATGGTCCAGGGAGCCTTACTTGGGGCTGCTTCTATGTCTGGGGTAAAGAAGATTGGCTCAGTCTCACCCATGACTTGGCAGAACTTTATTGGTAATAAGAAACTAACTAAAGAAGAAAAGCATGAGATTCAAAAGAAGAATCCAGGCAAGTCTGTTTCCTGGTTCAAGGGCGAAGAGCGTAAGGTTCGCAAGCAGAGAACAATTAACTTTATTAATATTAATTACGACAAACAACTAGACGACGATGATGTTGCAGATGCGTGTGCAATTGGTCACTGGGCTTTGTCTAATTGGGATAAGGCTTTTGGGTATTGACATCATGGCAAATAAGTTGTATACTAGTGAAGCGTGGTTAAAGAAGCGTTACCACCTAGATAAGAAAACGCCTCAAGATATTGCAAAAGAATGTGGCACGAGCGTAGAAACTATCTATGTATATCTAGCCAAGTTCGGATTAAGGAAATCAAAACGATGAAAAATACAGCCATAGCACTAGCCCTAGGTTTGGCTTTAGCCACCACAGGTTGTGTAACTCAGCAGAACGTTGTAAGTCCAGACAATTGCGTAACAGTTATTGTTGACTTCCAATCACTAAAGAGTGAGAAGACACAGACCTGTGTTGCCGCAGGTTCTGAAATTGAAGCAATGACTGCTTTCAATCTTGCAGGATACTCTGTTGCTGGAACAGACAAGTACGGTCTGCAGATTGTATGTCGTGTAAATGGTCTTCCAGATGCGGTCACTCCAGTTGTTAGCAAAGACCAAGATTCATATGTTGAGAAGTGCGAGGAGATGCCAGCAATGTTTGCATACTGGGCATTGCTGATTCGTACACCAGATAAGGACTGGACTTACGCTGACAAGGGGATTGCAGACCTAAAGGTAAATCCTGGAGAACAGGTAGCCCTAGTATTTTCGGTAGACGAGAAGTTGGAACTTCCTAACTAATGATTAGTCGCAGAAAAACTAAGCCAGGACCAACTAAATTCTCTCGTGTATACGAACTTCAGGTAGGCACATTCACAATCGTCAAGGGTGATATAATTAAGATACAGGACGAGCATGGGCGTAAGTTCAAGTTCGACAGTGTTGTTACTAATACTGAGACTGGTGCAATGTGGATAGACTGCTTTGAAGTGCAAAAAGCAACGTCAGGACAGTACTGCTCATTTGCAATTGAGAGAGTGAAAAGAATTCCTGCTCGCAGGGGAAGGCGTAAGAAGATTGTCGATTGAAGACTTAACGGTAGAACATCTTGACGAGATGAACAAGGTTGTGGAGAAATATCTCCAAGGCGAAGAGCCAACAGCCATCTCTAAGGAACTTGCTCTACCAAGACAAAAGGTAGTCGCACACATTAACCAATGGCGTGTGATGGCTTCAGACAATGCTGCTATCCGTGCTAGGGCTAAGGAAGCCCTGGTGGGAGCAGATACGCACTATAACAAACTAATTAGTAAAGCATACGAAGTAATTGACGATGCAACTACCACAGCCAATCTAGGGGCTAAGACCGCAGGTATTAAACTTGTGATGGACCTAGAGAAGACTCGTATAGACATGCTACAGAAGGCTGGTCTACTTGAGAACAAAGAACTCGCAGAAGAAATGCTAGAGATTGAACGCAAGCAGGATATCCTTGTTGGTATTCTTAGAGATATTGCAAGCGAGTATCCACAGGTACGAGACGAGATTATGCGTAGGCTTTCTCAAGTATCTAGGGAACAGGAAGTAATAACTATTGTCAATGTTCAATGAGTTCTTTGAGGTACTGAAAAGCAACGTCTTTGCTGAAGTTCCAGTAGACGTTAAAACATTTGTTGAGGGTGAAGACTATCTACAGCAACCACCACTATCACAAATTCAGTACGACATTGTAGAGGCTATGAGCCAAATCTACAAACTAGAAGAAGTCATTGAAATCATGGGGGATACAGAAGGTCGTAGATACTACAATAAGTATACTAAGAATGAAGTTATCCTACAACTAGGAAAGGGTTCTGGTAAGGACTTCGTTTCCACAGTAGCATGTTGCTACATCGTTTATAAACTACTTTGCCTTAAAGACCCTGCTCGCTACTTTGGTAAGCCAACAGGAGATGCTATTGACATTATCAACATCGCTATCAACGCACAACAGGCTAAGAACGTTTTCTTCAAAGGCTTCAAGAATAAGATTGAACGCTCTCCTTGGTTTGCTGGAAAGTTCTATGCCAAGGCAGACAGCATTGAGTTTGACCAAGCCATCACAGTTTACTCTGGTCACTCAGAGCGTGAGTCTCACGAAGGTCTGAACCTTATCCTAGCAGTACTTGACGAGATTTCTGGTTTTGCTCAAGAGGTTGGAACTGGTAACGACCAAGGTAAGACTGCTGACAACATCTACAAAGCCTTCCGTGCTTCTGTGGACTCTCGCTTCCCCGACCTAGGTAAGGTAGCCCTGCTATCCTTCCCACGTTACCCTGGAGACTTTATCTCCCAGAGATACGATGCGGTGATTGCAGAGAAAGAAGTTATCACAAAGCATCACAAGTTTGTTATGAATCCAGACCTACCAGAAGATGCAGAAGGAAACACCCTTGAGATTGAGTGGGACGAAGATACAATCCTCTCCTACAAGTTTCCAGGAATGTTTGCTATTAAAAGACCGACGTGGGTAGTAAACCCTACTCGTAAGATTGACGACTTCAAGTTGGCATTTTATACAGACCTTGGTGATGCCATGCAACGTTTTGCTTGCGTACCAACCTACATGTCAGATGCGTTCTTCAAGCAGCAAGAAAAGATTCGTGCCTGTATGACAATCGTAAACCCAATTGACTCTAACAAAAGTTTTATGGACTCATTCAAGCCAGACCCAGACAAGAAATACTTTGTTCACGCTGACCTTGCACAACGCCACGACAAGTGTGCTGTGGCTATTGCTCACGTTGAGAAGTGGGTAAATGTTCAGGTAGTTAAGGACTATCAACAAGTAATGCCTATCGTAGTGGTAGATGCAGTAGTATATTGGGAGCCAAAGATTGAAGGTCCTGTTAACCTTTCAGAAGTAAAGCAGTGGATTCAGAACCTACGCAGACTAGGCTTTGATTTGGGAATGGTCTCCTTCGACCGCTGGCAGTCATTTGATATCCAGAACGAATTGAAGTCTGTTGGTATAAAGACTGAGACTGTTTCTGTTGCTAAGAAGCACTACGAAGATATGGCTATGCTTGTTTATGAGGAACGACTAGCCCTACCAGCCATCGACCTTCTGTTTGAAGAACTAACGGAGTTGAAAATTATGAAGGGTAATCGTGTAGACCACCCCAGAAAGTCCTCCAAGGACCTTGCAGACGCTGTTTGTGGTGCTATCTTTGGTGCTATCTCCCACACAGCAAGGGACAACAACCAGATGGTAGAGATACATACATTCCGTGACAGGAGACCAACAGAAGAATTACACGAGTTTGATAAGCGTGACATCGTTCAACGCAACAAACCAGCAGATAAAGACCTTGAATCCTACTTTAAACAGTTTAACATTAACGTAATATAATGGTATAATATTCTTGTTGGACATTTCCAACGAGGAGAAAAACAAATTAATAAGACCCCTAGACTATTATTCGCAATACTACTAGCCTTTTCCTGCCTATTCTTTCCGTCCACAGCCTCTGCCGAAACAAGGGCTGAGTATGATGCAGTTATAGCAGAAGCACAGGCTAAGATTAGTGCTGCCCAAGATGCCCTGGTCATTGCTCAAGATGCATACCAGGCAGCCGTAAATAACAAGGCTATCATAGATGCCACGGTAGAGTCAAACAAAACAATTCTAGATAACAAAATTATAGATGTGCAGAACAAAGAATTACTTTTAACTAAAGCACAAGCAAGCCTAGAGTTGGCTCAGACAGAATACAACACAAAACTAATTCCAGATGCTGACTGGGTAAGACCTACTAAAGAACAGGTGGAAATTATTCAAGTGCCGTATACGGTTCAGGTCCCATACACTCAGTTAGTTCTAAGAACAGAATTAGTTCCAAGAACAATCTTAGTTCCACACACAGAGTTGCAACCTTATTTAGATTATGAACCAGTTGAAGTTACAACTGTAGTTCCAGGTGGACTTACAGCAACATCCTACAATAGACAAGGATACAACAATGCCCCACCAATACCAACCGAATCAGAGACACCGCTTGCCAGCATGAACGTACCCAACATTGACTTCCAATGGTTTAGTGGATTAGTTCTAAACTCTGGAAAGTCCGAAGACGTTCTTGTTAAATTTGAGGGAAACATTATGGTTCCAGAAGACAACTGGTATAGTTTCTATGCACCAGGAGATGATGGAGTCAAACTAACTATTGCTGGAATGTCACTAATCAATGACTGGAGAGACAAGGGTGGGGGCGGAACAACTTCTGAGCCTATGTGGATTAGAGCAGGTATTCTTTATCCAACCACCTTGTATTACTATGAGAATGGTGGCGGAGCATGGGTACAACTTTACTCACAGGTTGATGGCGGTATCATGGAAGTAGTTCCTGCAACCTGGTTTGGAGAACGAACAGTAACAGAGATAGTCTATCAACCAGTCGTTAGGTATCAAGAGGTAACTTACTTTACAGAAGAGATTGTGTACGACGAGGTTATTGTCTATGACGAGATTACTTTATTTAGAGATGAACTTAGATTTAGAGAAGAAGAAATTATTGTGCTAGTCCCAGACGAGGATGCCGAAGCACCATTGATTAAAAACCCAGAACTATTGCCAGCAATTATACAGGCAAATGCTGAGGTCTCTACAGCAGAACAAAACTTATCGGTAGCAACAAGTAACCAGACAGATGCTAAGAGAGACTATGATACATCAGTAGTTACGCAGACAGAAAAGGCAAGTATAATTGAAGTAGCATCCCTGGATGTAACAAATAAACAGGAGGAATTGATTGTCCGTCAACAAGAACTACAAGCCATTCCACCTTTTACCGAGCCAACACCTACGCCTGAAGAGACCCCGAAACCTATTGAAAAGCCAACAGAAATTATCCCAGAACCGCTACCAGAACCAGAGCCGCCAGTGTCCCCCGAACCCAGTGAACCTGAGTTACCAGTAAATGTTGCGACGGTAGACCCACAATCCCTTTCAGAAGAGCAAGTAACAGAACTTATATCTGTAGCAAATGAAATCCTGGAAAATTCAGAGCAAGGCTCCCCAGAATATGAAGAGGCTCTTGATGCCCTATTCGTTGCAGCCCAAGCAGACGACATTGAAGTAAACGAAGAATTAGCAGCAGTGCCAGTACTTGGAGCAACCGTTGTAGCCCTTGCAGACGCAATTAACTTTATGGGTAACGTAGGTTCTGACATGTCTCCAAAGGTAAGAGAAGAATCTAAAAAGATTGTTGTGACAGCAGTTGTTGCTGTTGGAGCAGCAGTCAATGCAGCAACAGGAGCAGCACTTACTGCAGCAGCACCATCGGCAGCAGCATCTGTATCAGCAGGTGGCTCAGGTGGAACATCAAGCATAAGGAGGAAAGATTAATGAAGAAATTTTTAAATGACCTATTGGGTCAAGCCTGGACACTCCTTGGTATGTTCGTTGCGTGGCTGGTCCTTGAGGGTTCAGCAAAAGAAGTAGTAGGTTGGGCAATCATGGGAACGTCAGTTCTATGGATGATTACCTATCCACTCAGAAATCCAAAAGATAAGGAGGAAGATTAATGAATTACTTAAAGATTGCAAAGCGTATGCTTTCATTGTTTTTGGTCTCAGCCCTAGCAACCGTAGGTGCTGGTGCAGCGATTGGTATTGATGTCGTACAGGCAGCACTCCTTGCTGGTATCATGGGTGTCGCTAACGTTATAGAAGACCTTGCTCGTGGCTACCTAAACGATGGAGAACTTACAGAAGACGAAATTGACCGTGCATTTGTGGACAACATCCCTTCAGAGAAGTAGAAACATACTTGACAAGCCCTCTCTAGTACTGTATAATTGATACATGACCTAGAGAGGGTTTTTATATGTTCAATAAGAAAAACATTGCAGACAAAACAGAAGTCTGGGAGTGGATGGATTTTGGTATTCAGAAAGGCTGGATTACCGAACCATTCTGTTACACACATGATGGCGACCCATACATGACAGAAGAAGAAGAAGCAGAGTGGGAAGAGGGCGGAGACCCTTGCTCACCAGTTACCAAGTTCCTAATTTAGAACTTGACAACGCTTTCTGATTCAGGTATACTTGAAGAAGAAAGTAATGGGCATTAACTCAGTTGGCAGAGTGTTCGACTGTTAATCGAAATGTCCCAGGTTCGAGCCCTGGATGCCCAGCACACACCAAGCGGTATGCGAAAGCATAGATGGCTTTAACAGGATACTAGTAAAAACTGTTACAGATGTTGTCCCTATCTGGGTTTTGACAAGGGGCATTTGATTTCGTAGTTCAGTTGGTTAGAACGCTACCCTGTCACGGTAGAGGTCGTGGGTTCAAGTCCCATCGGAATCGCTTCGCCACCTTAACTCAGCGGTAGAGTGCCATACTTGTAATATGGAGGTCAACAGTTCGATTCTGTTAGGTGGCTCAGATTATGCTTTATGGTATAATTATTTTAGAAGGAGATGATGCTATATGGCAAAATCACAATATCCAGTAGATGGAATCCCAGGCAAGTCCTGGAAGGTAACTTCCCCATTCGGTTGGAGAATGCACCCAATTAAGAAAGTAAAGAAACACCACAACGGTGTTGACATCTGGCAGGGTGGAGAAACCACCTACCTAGAAGCATGGGCAGACGGCAAAGTAATTGCAGTCAAGCCAAACGACTCACCAACATCTGGTGGTCACTCAATTATTGTTCAGTCAACCGTGATGGGCAAGAAGGTCACATGGACCTACTTCCACATGGTTAAGGGTTCAATCAAGGTTAAGGTTGGTCAGAAGATTACTGCTGGCACAATCGTTGGTAAGATGGGTGCAACTGGTTTCGCAACTGGTAAGCACCTACACTGGGAAATCTGGGCAGGTCACATCAAGGGTCAGCCACTTGCTGGTTTCAATACAGGCAAGGGTTACTACGACCCAATGGCGTTCATCAAGGCAGTAATTGCTTTTGAAAAGGCTGAGGCAGAGGCACACAAGGCTACTGCTGACGATGCGACAGTAACTGTTGCTCCGACTCACTCACTACCTGACGTTCCAACTGTTGCTAACCCAGCAGAAGCAAAGGTTGTCAAGCCAGTTAAGGCTAAGGCTCCAGCAGCAAAACCTGCAGTTGCACCTAAGCCAGTGGCAAAGCCAACTCCAGCACCTGCTACTAAGCCTGTTGCAGTTGCACCAAAGGCTGCACCAAAAGCAGAATAACTAATTATGTGTCGTGGTAATCATTGTATGTGGTTACCACGCACATTTTTATAAGGAGATAGAATGCCATCATACGAATACAAATGTCCAGAATGTGACGTAAGACTAGTAGTCACTAGAGGTGTTAATGACGCTGACCCTGGATATGAATGCGAGACTTGCAAAATTACTCTAACTAAGGTATACTCAGTAGGAGCAGTAACTTTCAAGGGTAGCGGATTCTACAGGACGGATAAGTAATGACAGAGCAACTTCTAGATACACCAGTAAAAGAATGGCAACTAACTGCCACCGATAGATGTGACTATTGTGGAGCACAAGCCTACGTTCGTGTAACAGGAGTAACAGGCTCACTTGATTTCTGTGGACACCACTACAATAGACACCAAGAAAAACTAACTTCGTTTGCTTTTGAAACTATTGACGAACGAGATAAACTTATTGAAAATAGACTTCAGGGTAGTGACTAATGGCACACCCAACTTTTAAATACAATGAAAATTACTTTGGTGGTACAGAAACAATGGCTAGAGGATTTATTAAAAACATCTTGCCACACATGACCAATATCAATAACTATACTAATGTAATTATTCCTGGACACCTGCCAGACTTACAGACAATCGGGATTGACGGTAGCAGATATATCTTTTGGCTTCACAATAACGTTAGTCAATTTGTGGGGCATGTAGAGAGAGTGCTAAACAATAAGTTAGTTAAAAATGCCACAGAGCGTGTCATTGCAGTATCTGAATACGAAAAGAAAGTTCTTGCAAAAGAGATGAATATTGGTGCAGATAAAATTTATGTAATTCCAAATGCAATTGAACCAATTACCCCAAACCCAGATAAGTTTAAAAAGATTAATAAGGTTAAACTTATTCATGCATCTACTGCCGAACGTGGTATGGATGTCTTGCTAAAGGCTGTTCCGTTAATTGAGGAAGACTTTGAACTTAATATCTTTAACGACTTCTACCCAGACTTACCACACTCATACAATCTAGATGGTGTAAACGACCCACGAGTAAATTTCTATGGCAAGACACCACGCAAAACCCTGTACAAGTTTTTTGCAGACGCACACATTCACGCCTACCCATCAATCTATCCAGAGACCTCCTGTCTTACACAGATGGAGGCACTCTCTGCTGGATGCTACACGGTCCACACAGACCTTGGAGCATTGCCAGAAACATCTTTGGGGTATGGAAAGATGATTCCGTTTAAGGAACTAACACCAGAACAATATGCTGAAGAACTAACTAAGGCTATTAGGATGATTAAAGAAAATGGATATGACTATACACAGCAGGTACAGGATATCCACGACAACTTTACCTGGGACAAAGCAAAGCAAAACTGGCTTGCTTTTGATGCAACAATCTAGTATAATAGTCGTAGGTGATTAAATGGAATATTTTGCAGGTTCGATAGTAACCCTAGTGACAATGTATATTGTTGCAAAACTAGTTAATCATCCTAAGAACAGCATGAAGTCTGTTAAAACAAACTTTAGTCAGAGTCGTCAGTACGAATTGGTTGCGGATTTTATTCCTATGCCAGAGATTAAGCCAGTAGTGTCTCAGTCAGCAAAGCACAATCAGTCTCAATACACTCGCATATTCTTTGTTGGTGAAGACGCATACTGGATTGAAGACAATAGAGTTTATACAGCAAAATTTGAAAATGGTAGAGTTGACCAAGAAAATAAGAAAACAGTTGACATGACGACCATTGATAAGGTAGAATTAGACAAGATGATATTTGTTGTCGAACGATTAACGGAAGGACTATCGAATGATAGTAGGGATTCAGGGAACTAAAGGTTTCACTGACTACGCAGTATTCTTGCGTGGTATTGGGAACGCTTTGCGTGACAGACCAGAAGATGATAAGGAGTTTACTATCATGTCTGCTGGTCCTGTTAACATTAACCAATTTGCGTTAGAGTTTGCAAACATATCTGAGCGTAGCCTGAAGGCACACGGTGTCAGGATTAAGTTAGTCAAAGTTCCGCCTTCGTGGATTCGTGACAATATTAATTCTATTAATTATTTTCTATTCTTTAGCAAGCCTAAAGAATCGTTATCAGACCTTGTTTCCATAGCGGAAGCGAAGAGCATCGAAGTTGGCGTTTATCGCTACTAAGAGAGAGGTGATTATGTTAATTAAATCACTAGAAGAAATGGAGACCATTGTAGATAACAATGAGTCTTTGTCGTGGGACGGTTGGACTGTGCTAGAGGCGAAGAAGTCGCCAACAGCATGGATGCAGCCTAATGCCCAGTTTATCAAGCACGAGTGGCACACAGTCAATCGGTTTGACGTTAGCGAAAGCGGTTGGGACATCCCAACTAAATTGGTGAAGAAGAATGTCCGATGATAAAAACTGGAGAGATTCTGCCAAGTGTGACGGCTGGGACACCAATCTTTTCTTTGACAAGTACGAAGAAGATGTCGAACTAAGAAGCGACGTGGACGAGTTCTGTTCCACCTGCCCTGTAATGCGTCAATGCTTTGCAGTTGGTGTATCAACCAAACAGGTTGGAGTGTGGGGCGGAGTGTATCTAGATAATGGAAAAATATCTAGAGAGTTCAATAGACACAAAACAAAAGAAGCCTGGGCTAAAACCTGGTCTGACCTAACGATAGATAAGGAATAAAATGTATACTGTTGAAATGGCAACGGCATTCAAGGCACTTACACCACCAGAAAACTTTGGTGTAACTATCCTAGATGCCAATGACTTTCTGACTGTTCAGATTGACCCAGAAGACATTGAAAGTCTTCTTGACCACCAAGTAGAAGATGCTATTCAATACATCAAAGATGTAAAGAAAGTGTTGGAAGAGCATGGTGCTATTGTTTACATTGTTCGTGAAGCGTTGAAGGACTGATGTAAATGATTCCATCTTGGATTGACTCTGTGGTTGTTGGGGTATTAGTAACAATCATTATCTATCTTGTTTATAGATTCTTTAAGACTCGGACATTGTTTAAAGCACTGTCTGACCTATACATGCAAGAACTAGCAGATAGAATGCTTTTGCAGAAAAAGGTGGAAGAACTGTATCAGGATATTGAAAACGCTAAACTGGAACAGACTGACGGATTCCTGAAGTTTGTATCAGAATCTCGTGACTGGGCATTCCAGTATATCGAAGAGGTGCAAGCAGCCCTATCTGAATTTGATAAGGATATTGCACCAGAACTTCAGTGGGCAAAAACATTTGGCATGGTATCAGGTGAGACAGCCCACACAAACGTATTAACAAAAATTTCTAAGGCATACGAAAAACTAAAAGAAGTATTGCCAAAGGAAAACCAAACGCCTAACAACTAGGCATTAACAAGGAGAAAAAAATGAACGCACAAATTAAGGCACTACTAGCATCGTATGGAAGAAGCGTACTTGGTGCGGCTTCTGCACTATACCTAGCAGGAGTAACTGACCCACTAGACCTAGCCTGGTCATTGGTCGCTGCTGTCTTGCCAGTTGCTCTAAGATACATCAACCCAAAGGACGCTGCTTTTGGCATCGTTCCAAAGGAAGAGGACATCAAGGAAGCACTTGCAAAGGCTACGCCTAAGAAGGCTCCAGTCAAAAAGACTACCCCAAAGAAGTAGTCTAACTATCCTGGGTATGATTTAAAACTGCCTACCTTTAATAGATATGGTACAATAATCAAATGGAACAATTCTTTTTTAAATCAGTGGCTGGGGCAAACCCATCGTCCACACCAAACCCTAACTATCCTAACAGTGGTGTAAGAACACCAGACTCCATGCGTGGGGGAAAGAAAGTTAAACTTCGTAAACCAAAGTTGCAAGGTGGCAACGGTAGCGATGCTTCTGGTGCTGTCTCTAGTGGTGGCACATCAATCAGTGCCATGTACAAGCAGGGTGGAGAAATCATGGAGGGTTGCTATGTAATGGGAATGACCACAGAGGGAATGGTTCACGGCATGGTAGAACACATTATGACAGAGGGTGGTGTATACGGTGTTCCTGGAACAGAGTATGCCATTCAGTCGATGCCGCCAGAGAACCCAGCAATGGCTGTTAGAATTTATGAAGAAGACGAAGACGAGCCAGGCACATGGGAGCCAACAGCATACAGCATTGGCATGATGTACCAAGATGCGATATACCTAGAGACTTTAGAAGGTCACACAATGGATAGTGAAGACGAAGACGAGATGGAATACGGCATGGACTATGGTGTAGAGAAGGCAGAGGGATATACTCCAACTGCTGGAATGAAATCTGCTGCTGCTCGTGCTATCCGTTGGAAAGAAGAAGGCAAAGCCACTGGTGCAGGAACTCCTGTGGGCTGGGGTAGAGCCAGAGATATCGTAGCAGGACGCTCAATGTCCCTTAGCGTAGTAAAAAGAATGTACTCATTTTTCTCACGCCACGAGGTAGACAAGAAGGGCAAGGACTTTAACAACACAAGCAACCCAAGCAACGGTAGAATTATGTGGGACGCTTGGGGCGGTGACGCTGGATTCTCTTGGAGCCGTGGCATTGCAACTAGAGAAGCAGACAAGGCTTTGTTCGCTGATTTTGGTAAAGATTATTCTAGAGACGAAGTTAGTCTGTCAAAGGCTGTAGGCGTTGGTAGCATGGTTTCCTGGAATTCTTCTGGGGGTACAGCAACAGGTAAGATTGTTAGAATTATTAGAAATGGTAAGTACAATGTTCCCAACTCAGACTTCTCAGTAACAGGCACACCAGAAGACCCAGCCGCAGTCATTAGAATCTACCGTGACGGCAAGCCAACAGACACCCTAGTTGGACACAAAGTCAAGACCCTTAGAAGCAAATAGGGCTTGACAGGAACAGCCTTTTGCTGTAAAATA
>Ga0247723_1000402_pt1 | contig 29762 bp, 7 predicted proteins | sample MSEWelMarce5H_FC_FD_189079 | JGI IMG/M metagenome (GOLD analysis project Ga0247723, IMG submission 189079) | Subsurface sediment microbial communities from gas well in West Virginia, United States - MSEEL Well Study Marcellus 5H_FC | ecosystem: Environmental > Terrestrial > Deep subsurface > Rock... | reverse complement strand
ATCAGATCCTTGGCCAGACAGATCGACACGGCTCAAACATGATGGTTGGCAAGGGGCGCGGCGGAAAGCGAAGAATTCTTGGAATTGATAACGAGCATATGTTTAGCATGGGGGGCCTAAATAGGCCTATCTCAGATCTTGATAGGCAGTTAAACAATACGCCGCAATTCTCGTCATTCTCTGCACGCTATATGCCAAGAGATGTTCCTGTGGGCGGCGGAACATTGCTGCCGTGGATGACAAAAGGGAGCGGCTCTAGCCTTTCAAGAATTAAATTAACAAAACAAGAGCAAGATGCATCTGCGCGCGAAGCAAAAGCCTTAAGGGGAATCCTTGGCGGCAAGAGGTCAATGAAGATTGTTGAAGAATCTTTCTTGACTGCTGGCTACTCCAAGAGAGACACAGATAAGTACATGGAAACCCTCAGGACAAGGCTAGAGGCTGCTGCAATTACAAGAGAATCAGAGGCAGCTTCTGGGCATAGCGACGCTGGCAATTATAACAAAATGTTGCAGATGTCGCGCCGTTCTGGGGCGCAGAGAAAGCTTGCTTCAAGAACCAGAGCAACTGGGCGCGGGGTCATGCTCCCGCAAGACTTCAGAGGCGATGATTTCTCTGATCTTCCAAGGCCAATGCGCCTGCTTGGCGAAATGTTGCAAAGAAAAGACAGGGGCAGGATAGCCCGGCCAGTAGTTTTTGAAGATGAAACCAGGTCGTCTTTGGCTTCAGGAAAAGAGTTTATTCCTGGCCGAGCAAGCAAGGGTCCTGGCCGCATAGTTCCCCAGAACCTCGCTGGCCGAAGCCCAGAGCAGATTTTTGCAGAAGCGCTTGTTGCCTCGCACAACGCTGGCGTAAGAGTTCGAGAGATTGGGGCGGACCCAGAGAGACTGGTTAAGGCGCAGCTCCGCGCCATGGGTGTTACCGACCCGTATGACGTTGGCGGCAAAAGAATTGTTTCCCGACGCGATCAAATGACCGCAGCGCGCGCATATCAGCTTCTTAGAAGGCAGCAGGCGGGCCTTGGCTCAATTGCCTCTCTCGCGCCGGGATCAGTTGGTCTAAGTTCATTCTTGATGAGCCCTGGTGGAGATCAGGGTATGCGCAGAGACCTTCTTGCTGGAGCCCTAGATGAAATGAGCGGTTTTGAGGCATTCCGCGAGGTCAGTGCTGGAACAAGCGGAGCCCGAAGAGACAGAAGGTCAGGTCAAAGCGGAAACAGAAGAATTGGCCTAAAGGGCGGCTTCATTGCCACTGCGCCTAATAGATTCTACGTTCCGGGAATGGACGACGCTGCTGGGTTGAGGAATTTTGTTGTAGGGGCAATGACCCACAGAATGCCTGGCACACACGAGCAGGGAAAGCTTGGTGCACTAGCCGGTCTTGGGGTTCCAGGTGTTGGGACTAGCCTCATGGCTTACGAGCTTCGTCGACATGCGCGGGCAACAATGGAAGCCCGCAGGCGGTATCCCGGTGCCCTAGAGGCAAAATACGGCGTGTCCCCAGCGGATCTTCCTCGCTTAAATATGCGACCAGGATCTCCTGGCGGCCTTAGCCTAAAGGCCAGCGGCGCAGGAATGGGCTTGTACGAGGCGCTTGGCTTCGAATTTAGTGATCCGGAAAACATGGACACCCGCTATATGTCTATGGGCGGGGACAAGGTTGTTGACATGTACGGAAAAATCCGTGCAGAGATCAAGAGGGTAGAAGCTCGCCTTGCAGAACAGGGCATTGCCTACAGTCCAATGGAGTTTGCGCGAAGGTCTGGCAAGACATCGTACCCAATGCAGGAAAAACTTGTTAGGCGGATGGGTCCAGGAGATTCAAATTACCTAGGGCAAACCGCTTTTAGATTAGGCGAAGAAGATTTGCTTGGGCCATTTACGCGCGGAACAAGATTCTACCCCCAGAACGAAACGTATGTAGCTGGACCCCGTAAAGGACAGCCAATCCCAAGGCCAGCAGGGCACCGAGGCATTCCGTATTACCAAGTAGTGACACCTAGCGGTCTGCGAATTGACAATGTTCCGGCTGATGCCCACCGAAAGCGACTGCAAGAAATTATTGCAACTGTAGAAAGCTTCCACAAGAAGTATCCAGAACAAATGCAAGAGCTTGCTGGTCCAAGAAGTAGCGGGATAGGGTTTTCATACGCAAAATTGCATTCGGGCGCTGTAGGCACGGCAGGTATTGGTTCTGGGCCAATAAACCTGATGGACTATTTGCTTACGCCAGATTCAGCACACGACAAGAATGCATACTTTGATTACTACAAGTCAAAGAATCCTCGTTTTGCGAGCAAGGATGGCCTTGCCGGCAGGGCGCAGAGCATACACGGCGTCTTTGCCCATGAGCTCGGTCACGTAATGGCTGTTGACAAATATCAAGAAGCAATGAAGCAAAAAGGTATTAATCTTTACGGGTATCGGCCATATGATGAGTTTGTATACGGAAACAGAAGAGATGGCATGGGTCGCGGCGCCAGGGGCTTCCATTATGACTACAAAAAGGGCATGGCGCAGATGGACGCGCTTGCAAATGTTGGAGAGACTACTGGCGGAAGATTAAAGCCAGAAGATTTTTATTTGCCTGGAGAAGTAGACCGCCAAAGCAACCCGCAGGGAGGCGCTTACAGTGGCTTTTTCCATCCTGGCAGTAAGAAACAAAAAACAATGTATGGAAGTAACAAAACAGGATTTTTTGTAGAGGATGTTACCGAGCAACTCCAAATGCGAAAAATTGGCGAAATGATGTTGATGGGGAAGCAGGGTCCGCTTTCTAGTGTTCTGCCAAAGCAATATAAAAATATTGATGAAGCAATGCAGGCATTGTGGAAAATTGGCGGATATGGCTCTATTAGGGGGCAAATGCATGTTGGGACCGAGTGGATGGCTCAAATGTTTGCAAAATGGAGCAGTCGCGCATGGGGGGCGCCAGACGCTGCCCTTGGCGGGCATCCCGATGTAGACGCAAAAAATAAACTTGGCTATCGAGTTGCGCGCATTTTGGCAAGAAACAACCAATGGGCTGAATACAGCAAGCGCTCGGGTGGCATCGGTGGAATGCTTGGCGGTCTCCTTGGTGGGGGAAGACCAAACATCATGCAGCAGATCACGGGTGGGCAAACCTATGGAATGACGCTGCAGGACCTGCTGGGCGGAGACATTACCGGCATGGGCTCGCACAGCATCGGCCACTGGTCTGGCGGATCTGGAAAACAAATTCTCAACCTGAAGACCATGGCTGGAGAAATTAGGCAGGTTCTTGCGCAGCCAATAGGGGGCGATGCTTCACAGGGCGGTCGATTCCCAAACAAAGCAATGGAGATTCTTGCTGGCCTTCTTGGGGTGGATACTCCAACAATTCTGGAGCGCAGCATTGGCGGCAGGAGAATGGCGATTCAGCCAATGGCTCCAGGGGAAACCGCAATTGACTTTATCAATAGATTGAGTGCCCCACCATCGACAAGGGTTCCAGTGTGGGAAGACGACGAAATTATTGGTCACTTCTCTCGCCCGCTTGGCGCAGGAGCAACTGATCCATCCCTCGCACAGCAGCCGTGGCTTGCAAGCAGGGGCGGAAGGCGCATGCAAATCCTTGACCACCTTGCGCAAACATACGACCGCCACGGACTTAACTACCTTCTCAATTTGGTTAATCCCCAGGCTGGCGTTGGTCAGCCTGGAAATTATCGCGTTACTGCCATTGACCACGATCTGACCCTTCGCCCGCCGGGCAAGGGCGGAAGGAAAGTCACTGGTGGTGGCGGGCAAATTGGTATCCCTGGTGCATTCCAGGGAGACCAGATGAAACTTGCAAGGGAAGAAGCCGCTACCCTTGCGGGCGTTATGACGCGGCGAAAAGTTATAGAGCCGCAATTGCTTGAAGCATTGCGAGCAGGGGGATATAGTGAGCAGGAAGCACTCGCAACAGTCGATGCTATCTTCAGACGCGCACGTGAAGCGTTTAGGAGTCGCATGGCTGAATCGCGGGGCGCAGCCCGGCCGGACGGTCGGGAACTATCACGAAGATCAGGGGGTGGCAGTATGAACGGCCTGACAAACCCCTTTGCCCAATACAGCAAGCGCAGCGGCGGCGCAGCCACAAAAGATCCATATACATCCTTGCAGACCGCCTTTGAGCAGGTCACCCTGACTGCCATCAAGAACCTGAAGGTATCCCTTGCTGGCCAAAAGATAAGCCCAGCGCTCTTTAGACAGAGTATTGAGTCGTTCCAAAAGACCATTCTTGACGCAGCTACGGGCCAAGGAGAATTTGCTGGCGGCTCGATGCAGAAGGCGCTGCGCGGCATTGCACCAAAGGCACGCAAGTCCATCATGGGCATGTTCGGCGGCATCCTTAAGGATATCGAAGACACGGGCACCGCAGCATTTAAGAGGGGCGACCTGAAGGGCATTCCTCTTCGCAAGGTGCTATTCAGCATGCTTGGGTCAGTTGCCTCAACCTATGCGCCAGACATTGCGCAGATTGCCGCAAATCCAGCGTTGCAGGGGAAGAAGCCAAGTGGTCGAAGAGACAGAATCCCAGGAATTGCTGGGATAAATAAATACGCCGGTGGACTACAGCAGCTCGGCGGAGTTCCAATAGCCCCAGGATTGCGCCTTGCTGGCTCCGCCACGCTTGATCAGCACCTATTGGATCAAGGGTTTAACCCAGAAAACTATCGAGGCAGGGCCGGACTTGTTACCGACCTAGTGCAAAAATATATACCAAGCAGCCCAGGCCTCCCTTCGGGACTTAGGTTCACAGACACGCTCACCCCAGACGCAGAAGGTCGAAGTTCTTGGGGTAACTACATGCCAAGTAGGGGTGCGGGCATGGTTGGGCCGGGAACGGCATACCCAGATGATCGCGTTGGACAGATTTCTCTTGACCTTGGTAGCCAGGGGGGCATGCGGCGAAACGGTTTGGACAGAAGCACAGTAACCATTGGCAAGCTACTGGCAACGACGGCACATGAAATTACGCACAAAATGGTTGATGAGGCACAACTGGAAGCCGCAAAACTTTCTATTGGAAAAACTGACGCAGAAAAAGAAGAAATTCTCAAAAAGGTTACGGCCGCCAGGGGCGTACCGCAGAAAGATAAGTATAGGGCATACTCTGGTATTTCCGGGGAATACATGTTTGTGCCAAAGGGCAGTGCCCCAATTGGCGCACGCCCAATACCGCTGGGCAGCGAACAAAACCCAGAGGGCTACAGCTACATGGAGCTGCCAAAGGGGTCAATTACAGAATCGCAATACAAGGCGTTAAGCCCCAAAGCCAAAGCATCTTACGAGCCGGGCTACGTAACTGCAGATCAAGCAAGGGCAATTGACTCTAATGCAGGTGGGCAACACATTAACGTCCCTGGACACTTTGGGCCACAAGCAGCAATGCTTGACGATTTTGGCGCTGGGGTCACGGAATACGCACAGCTACTTGCAGCATCTACAAGAATCCTGCAGCCAGGGGAAACAGAAGCAAGCCTGCTCAGGTCTACGGCACAAATGAATGCTGGGTCCAGAGCAAACATAACTAGCTTCTCTGCGGCAACCCCAGGGGTTGCGGGGGTCTTGAATCCATTCCAGGGCGGCCTGCTGAAGGCGTTTGACCTGTCGCCAACGCTTGGCGTTGGGACGGCAATGAAGCCAGTTGCGGAATTCCTTGGAGCGCTCCAAAGAAACATGTCTGCTCAGATGACTGACTCAGCAGCCGCTGGCGGACTTGACCCCAAGGATCTTGGCGGGATGTTCACAAAGGCTCTTGCTAAGGCAATAGAGGCAACGCCGAAGGGCGAGCGAGCTAACGTTCTTTCGGCAATACGCCCGGAGAGAATGCTTGACGCAGCTGTCATTCTTGACAGCATCGGTAGAGCAAAAAATATTCCGGCGTTGACGCGGATGATTGATGCGGGCGGGGCAGTTCCTGCAGTTTCAAGCCCGCATGGCATTCTGGGTTCAGACGCGGAATCAGACGCAGACGTACAAAGAATTAACCGAGAACTTGCCCGGGGAGGAGGAAGGGGGTCTCGCAGAGGAAAGCCAGCGCCCGGACCGGCCCCAACCCCAGGCGCAGGACCCGGACTTGGATCTTTGCCACCAGACAGGGTTGCAGTCATTTCCCCTAAGGGCGCTGACTTACTCAGCAAGCTCACAGAGATTTTGTCCATGGGTCTTTCTGGTGGCGGCAAGGAAAATATTCCTTTGCGCAAGGTCCTTCGTAAAGAAGCCGGCCTACCTGATCGCCCGCTTACTGGAACGCAGCTTGCCACGGATAGCCTGACTTCTTCTGGCATTGCTGCGCTTGCAGAGCAGTTCCCAGAGCTTCTGCCATTTGTACGAGAGTACAGACCAGATCATCCTCTCCTTGGCGCGCAGCCAGGCTCTAGGGTCCCCGCCACAAAGCGTGGCCGACGTGGCGGCCCAGTGGGCCCAACCGGGTCTGGCTCAACGGCGGTGCAGCCATACGTTGACACCATGGACCCAGACTATTACCAGAATCAGGCCGATGCAATCTTTAGCTCCCGAGTTACCGATGCCTTCAACATGCTTGGCGGTCAGGGCGGCCTTGGCTATTCGCCACGGGGATTAGGCAACCATATGAACGTCCTATTGGACGTAATGCCAGAAGATCAACTTCAGGGAGGCATAGACAAGCTTAAGCAGTTTGGCGCAACCATGAAAGACGCCTTCCTGAGCTCCAAGCCCGTAGTTGGTTTGATGCAGGACTTTGATGATGCGGTGCTTAGGGCGGCAGACGGGTCATTGGACTTCAGTAAATCACTTGATGCGGCAACCGCGAGTAGCGGTGGGTTGGTAAATCAGCTGAAAGAAACGGTAAAGCTTGCCGTTGCATTCGTTCTTACGCAGAACGCTGCTAATGCTATTTACCGATCTATTAGCCACCTCTCCTCAGGTTTTATCCAGTTTAACCAGTCGCTTGAAGACGCCAAGGTAGGCTTCTCGACACTGTTCTACAACGCTGGCGATTCCATGGGCGTGGCCGAAGGTCGCGCAACTGGAATGATCGAGCGCTTGAAGGAATTTGCTAACGTCACGCCGTTCTATTTCACGCAGCTGCAAGAAGCAGCTGTCCGAATGCAGGCGTTCGGTCTTGACATCGGGCAGGTTCTGCAGAGAGACCCAAATACGGGCGAGCTTGTTGGTTACATTAAGAACATCGGAGACGCAGTAGCCGCACTCGGTGGTGGCGATGAAAAGATCATGCGCATTACGTATGCGCTTGGTCAGATGAACTCTGCTGGTCGCGTATATCAAAACGACATGATGCAGCTGGCAAACGCCGGTATTGCTGGATACGAAATCCTTGCTGAGGCTCTTATTAATGAGCTTGAAGCCAAGGGCAAGGACATGACTAATGAGGATAAGAAGATCCTCAACGACCTGTACACAAACCGCGTAGAGGCAATTCGAAAGCTGACAACTTCAGGAAGAATCTCTGGTAAGGCTTCGGCTGCTGCCATTCTTTCTGGACTTGGCGAAAAGTACGGCGGCGGAATGGAGCGGCTGTCCAAGACGATGACAGGTGCGTTGAGTACCGTTTCCGACATGTCTCAATCGCTTGTTGCAACATTGACTGGGCCTCTGTACAACGCAATTAGAGACCTAGTTGTTGAGTTTGCGGGCGTTTTGCAAAGACCAGAAACTTTGGCCGTTTTTGTTACAATGAGCCAAAAGTTGCAAGGTTTTGCTGCTACGATAAAAGAAGCAATTCCTGCAACAGTTGCTACAATTGTTAATGCATTTACCTATCTTGGCGGAATTATTGCTAAGGTCTTTGGTGGATCTGGCACCGCAAGCGCTGTTGACCTCCTAAGGTCAGGCCTACAGACAATAGGGGATCTCCTTTCTAATAATGTAGTAAGAGCCGCTATCCTGGCAAGCGTTGCACTAAAGGCAATGATGTCAGTTGTTTCGGCAAACCCGCTTGTTGCGACTATTGGCATTGTTCTTGCGGCCCTTGGGGCCCTCCGTCAAGCTTACGAAAGTAACTTCCTTGGCTTTGCGGATACAGTAGACAACGCAATGGCACCGCTTGCGGAGATGGGCCCGGATATTGCCGAGTCTATTATCCCGGCGCTCAAAGAACTTATTGCTGCTGCGGCTCAGGTTATTGGCGGCGGTTTGGTTCTTGCGCTAAAGGCGGCATTGCCGATTATCTCCGCTCTTGCCGCCGCTCTTGGCGGCATGGCTGGAATCCTTGAAAAACTAGCCCCGCTCATTGGTGCATTCATGGGGGCGTGGATTGTAAAGAAGGTTGCCATTGAAGGAATGGCTATTCTATTTACCAAACTGCAGAATGCAGCCGCATCAGCCGCAATGGCTGCTGGTGTTGCTGGGGTTCAGATGTCTTCGTGGGGCAAGCCTGGGGCAACCTACTACTCACAGAAAATCCCTGTCCGAGCAGAAACCGTGGAGACAGAAGATGGACCGGTAACTGTATATAGGTCTGCCGCCCCAGAAGAGGGGCCGGGTGCAATCTCTAAGGGTGTTTCAATTGGCGATACGGACAAGGCTAGAGGCGCCATTGCTGGGCACATGCCGTTTGAGAAAATGTATGCCCTACCGCCAGAGCTTGCAAAAGTTCGATTGCAATATTTGTCTAACGAAGGGATTATTAACCCAGCAACCAGGAAGCTGGCCGGTCTTGATGAGCAAGCCGGTACTGCGCAGGGTGCGCGCCCGGAAAATAAAATTTTGCGATCAAGAAGTATGGAAGAGATTCTAGCCGAATCAGGACGAGTTACGATAGAGCAAATTGTAGAGGCAAGAAAGCAGCTAAGGGGAGACCAAGCACTTCAAGAGGCAGGCCTTGTTGATGTAAGTGAAACTGGAGAAGTTACCCCAAGCGAGCGAGGGAGAAGGTTCCTTCGAGAAAAACTTGAAAACGAACGTCAACGCCGAGCATTTGATAATGATATTTCAGTAGAGGAGCAGGTAAAGCGTGACCAGGCAGAGGCTGCAAGCATTAGGCAAGCCAATAAAGAGGGCCAAAAAGTTCTTGGCTATGTGCCAAAGCCAATTCCTGATTATGCAATAACCCCAGCGCAATTAACTCCTGAAGAGGAGCTGCAAGCGCTTCGTGGGCTAAAGGGAAGAACCTTTAAGGAAGGGTTTAATTATAACTATACGGCAGAGCTTTCTAGGCGCCATGCCGAAGCCAGAGCGGCGGGCAGGTATAGAACCGGCCTGGACGGATCAGAAATCCCAAACCTTGGACTTACAGGAAAACTGCGAGCGCGAGGCGTTGCTACCGTTAAGACAATAAGCGACATGTTCGCCATGGGCGGACAAACCGAAATGATTGGCACGGCAGCTGATAAGTTTGGCAGCCTTGCCATGGCCACAAGCGGATTGCTGATGGGCTTTGAGGCTCTTGGCTCTACCGTTGGGATTAGCAGCAAGGAAATGCAAGGCTTCTCAACGGCCCTTATGGGCATGGCTATTGTTTCAAAGGGCGTTGCTGCTGCAATGGCGGGAATTAGTGCCGCTGGCGGCCTAAAAAACGCCCTTAGTGGTCTACTTGGCTCAATGGGCGGGCCAATCGGTGCATCAATTATGGCCGCCGTGGCGGGAGCAGTATTTGTTGCGTCCGAGCTTTCTAAGCACGAAGCGGAGGCCAAAGCCTATAAGGATCAACGGGCAGCAGACAAAGAGCGAGAAAAAACAATCAAGACCAATTGGAACGAAAGCGGGCTTGGATATCAAGTTCCGCTGATGGCTGGCGGCGAAGCGCAATATGATCTTTATGGTTTCTCCGATGGAAAGACCCTTGGTGGAAATATGGGTCAATCCAAGATTGAAGAGTTGGTTGCGCAGGGCCTGTTTAAGAAGGAGGCCGGGGCAATCCCGGGAAGATTTACCTACACCCCAACAGAGGCGGGTAGAGCAAAGGGATACATTAGCGCAAAGGCGCTGACGCAAGCTGCAACTCCGACGTTTGGTTCTGCCCCAACTGCGGCTGTTAACAGAGTAGACGACCTTCTTGTCAGCTCCACTGGCGGAATTATGGAAGCCACGCCAGCGGAAAGAATGGGACAAGAAAATGCAGATAAGCTGCAAGAGCTTCTTGCAATGGGAGTTGTTAGCGAAGATTTCATTAATCAACTTGTTAAAGATATTAGGCGCGAAGACAGTGCATCATTTGGAAGCGCTTTGATCCTTGGCCGTCTAGGGGAGCCCAGGAGTGAGGAGTCTCGCCTAAGATATGGCTCTGCCTATAGCAACGCTTTTGATGAGCAGGCATTTGGTCTGTTCAGCACGTTCGATCCAAAAGATTTTATGACCGAAATCTTGAAATCGGAAAACACAGACCGGGCAATCCTTAATAAGCATGGACTCAGCCAATACTCGTTCTCTGGAGAGTATGGAAAAGAAGGCGTGCCAAACGAGGCAATTTTCTCAACGTCTGAATCTTTAAAGCTGCTTAATGATAGCCTAGACGACGCAAGCAAAGCGCTAGACGAAGCAAAGAAAAAACTTTCTAAGCTGTTTGATCCATTTGCAACTGCATTTGAGCAGTTGATGGGTAGGGCTAAAGAGCTCCTGCAAAAAGAGTTTGAGCTAGAGCAGCAGCAACTAAACGCTGAAATGGAAGATGCTCTGTATAACGTTGACGCGCTATACAACGGCGAGACCATGCGCCTTGGAGTCCTTGAAGAGCAATACGCCCTGCTGCAAGAGCAGCGAGCGGAACAGGAAAAACTTAATGCTCTCAATGACGCGCAAGAAAATGCTGCACGGGCAACGCTTGGCTTGTTTGACGCCCAGCAAGACCCGATTCAGGCTGCGATTGCAGCGCGAGAAGCTGCTCAGAAGCTGCAAAAAGAAGAGCAAAACTATCAGATGCAGCAGATGTCTGAGTCTATTGAGCAGGCCAAGGGCAGTGTTCAGTATCAGCAGACAACTACGTACTATGACGAGAAGAAAGCCACCCTTACTGCGGATCAGCAAGAGCGATCCAGGCGCCTAGAAGAGCGCGCGCAGCAGCTTCTTAAGGATATTCAAGAAGGCAAGATTACCGTGGCCGCAGCTCAGGAAGAGTTTATGGCCATGTTTGGCGATGCCGGACTTCCGCTTGAATCTATTCTTGAAACAGGCAACTTCCAAGGCGAAGCCCTTGCGGACATTATGGGTACCGCATTTGCCACGCGATTCCAAGAGCTTGGCGACATTATTGCCACCACAATGGCAGATGTTGTCAGGGCTGGTATTGCGGCGGCAGCAGCTGAGGCAAACGTCGACGCCATCGTAGAACAGATTGACAAAATTGAAAACAAGAAAGATAAGATTAAGAAAAAGGATGTCGAAGCCGAACGAGACCGGATGAAGCAAGTCCTTATAAAGTCTCGGGCCTCTCTTGATGCATACTCAATTAGCGAGGGTGTTCTTGGCACAGAAGCTGGCAAAAAGGCCAACGCCGCATCGGCAAGCCTTGTATCGCTGATTGACGATTTAAGCAAAATGAACTTCTCCCAGTACGGTGAGTACCTAACAAGGGCTCAGTTTGGTACAGAGTTTGACCGCATTTACAGCGTCATGGATAACATTTACAAGACCTTTGGTCCATTGCAACTAATTAACCCGACTTACGGTGATAGCCGTGATCGAACCGACCCAACGCAGCCAGTAATCAGAACGAGACCGCCAAAGCCAACGACATACCCAGTTGGACACAGCGCAAGTACCGGAGCATGGTATCCACTTGGCGATGTGGAATGGGGATTCTACGATCTAACGAGCACTTTGATTGAAAAACGCGCCAAGGGTGGGCCAGTTGGCGCCGGTCAATATCTTGTCGGGGAGCGTGGGCCAGAAATGCTCACAATGTTCCCAGACGGCGGTGGCTATGTCACGCCAAACCATGAGCTTCCAAGTAGCATTCAGTCTTCGTCTGGCGCGCTTAAGGCGGGCAAGCGGGGACGATACTACGGCGGCCTGGTTGGTGTAACTGGTCGAGCTGGCGGCGGCTACGTCGGTCCAAACCGAGACACCTGGAACTATGACAGCCCGTCAGAGAGCTTTACTAGAAGCTTGGGCTTCATTGGCGATCCTACAGGCTTTGAGCAGTACGCGTTTAACGAGTTTATGAATAGTCAAAGCAACACAAAAGCTCAGAAGAATGAACTAGCCCGTAGGTTCCCAAAGCAATACGCTCGCTATGTAGCAGGAAAGATTCGCAGTGGCGGTCCAAGAGGTTGGAGCCCAGTCACGGGTCGAGCCGATGGCGGATATCTTGGGGGATGGGATTCTTGGGATAGGCCACAGCCAACCGAGACGCCAATTCCGGACACAACGGGTGGCCACGGAATAGATAGCTGGGGCGCGCCAATCGCAGACGAAAATCTTGTTAAGGGTATCCCCGCTGGAAGAGTTCATTTCCTCGGCGACCTAGACCCTATTCAAAAAATTTGGAACAAACTTGGTCCAAACAGTGGGAAGGTTGGCGGAAGCGGAAATAAAATTCGTTTTGACTGGGGCGACGTAATTATCTCAGATGATTACGCAAGGACCGGTCAGACGGTTGACCTAGCAGCCCTATCAGAAGCTGCAAGGCTATCGCTTGCATCGGCCCCAGAAGACATGTTTGACCCAAGCGATAGAACAAAAAGAGTCACAATCGTTGTTGTGCCAGATTTAGGGGATGGGGTAGTGGGTCGAGTAAAATACCCGACCGGACCAAGAAAAAACCACATTTACCTTAGCCCTCAGGGGACCACCTCTCAGGGCCAATCATGGGATTTTAACAAGCGCGGAGATGCCAACACTAGCGGGTATTTAGAAACAATTGCCCACGAAACCGGCCATTTAGTTCATTCAAGAAAACACGGGACGCCGCTACTCAGGGGGCAAGGAATCTTTTCTCCGCTTGTTAGCTTGTTGAGCCTTGGAACACAGGGCGGCATAGGCTTGCCTATGGGAATCCTAGAGAGAATTGAAAAGAAAAATCCAACCCTAGCGTTAGCGCTGGCAAGGGTGTTCCGACTTCCCGGGCTTGCGGTAAATACTCAGGGCCGGCTTGCCGACCTGAATAGGGACGCTTTTGTGCGGTCGGCGGCGGACCAGGGCGGAGATGTTCTAAATTGGGCAGAGTTTTCTGGAAAGAGTCCTGCTGTAAGTTTCTATGGAATGGGTTCGCCAGCAGAAAATTACGCAGATTCATTTAAGTATCACGTATTGGATCAAGCTCCGGGGAGGCATGGGGAAACCCTTGGGGAATCCATTCTTGGTTCCGAGCCCCGCCTGGAAGAACCAAGATTCAAGTCTGGAACCGGATGGGATCAGGTTCAAATAAATGACCCAGAAGCACAATATAAAAAAGAGTTGCTGGAATGGAGAAAAAGAAGAGCCGTTGCCGGAACTTCTAAAATCTTAGCAGTAAGAGAGGGATGGCAAAACATTCACGACAGCATAAACAGAAAGTCAACTTTCCCCGTTGACGGAAAAGACGCTGCGTATAGGGATGTGGCTGGAGGACAGCGGCCAGATTCCTTTACGCCAACCTATAGGTCCAGCTCGGGATCTAGCGCAGTAGGCGCTGGGCTAAAAGTATTTGACAAAAATATGAACACAAAGAAGGGCAACGTCTTTGCCTCTCTTGCTGCTGATATTGGTCAAATGGCAGCATCTGGCCAGTGGGATTTCGGCAGACTTATCTTTAACAGAATCTTTGATTTGCTTGGCGCGATACCAATGATTGGCGGCAAGCTTTCGGTTATTGCTGGTCTTGCTACAACGCTACTTAGCGGTGGCGACGTTGGCCGAGCCGGAGTCGGCATGATTGGCTCTTTGCTTGGCGAATTCCTTGGGTCCATGGCGCTTGCCCCAATTGGCATGCCGTGGCTTGGCGGATTTGTAGGCGGCATAATTGGCGGCGCGTTGTCTGACGCGATTTATACTAATATTATAAATCCAGCTGCAGCCTCAAAGCCAAACGTAATGGTTGGCGGCGGAAAATATGGTGTATATAACCCTGGTCCGAACATGCCAGATATTACCAAAATCCTGCCAGAGCAGCGAGCCTTTGGTGGGTCAATTGGCAAGAACATGCCATACCTTGTTGGTGAGCGTGGGCCAGAGCTCATGATCCCTGACAGCAGTGGCTACATGTTGCCAAATACCGGCTTGCGGGCGTTGCAGGCTCCAGGGGACTTGCGAATGGCTGGCGGAGGCGCGACAATCAATGCGTCCGTCACCATTAACAACCCTGTTGTGTCGGATGCCGCAGATATTGATAAACTTGCCGAGAAGGTAAGTTCGGCACAGGTCCGCACCCTCCGTGCGGCAGGCTTCATGAGGCCAAGTTGATGAATATAACAAAAGACCTGAAAGTAGAAATACAGCCCAGGTTTGAAGGTGCTACCGACCCGTTGGCGTTTTACGACGTCACGGGTCGCGTAGACGCCAACGCTTTTGAATTTACATCAAGTGCCGACGGATCAACCGCCAATGCGGACATTGGCCTGTATACGCTATTTCCCTTTTCTGGCAAGCGCTGGAACGAGTACGCCGCAACTGAAGCTGAGTCGATTGCCGAAGCGCTGCTAGACCCAACGTTTAGGTTTGAGATCCCGCTACGCAGCGAGATAAAGATATCTCAGTCGTATGGCGACCTATCTAAGTACTACGCCGTCACACACTACAGCCAAAGCGGCACTACGGTAACGCTTACGCTCGATCAGTCCCACACGCTTATCGTGGGCGACTCTTTGGTGGTTACCCTGGCTGGGGACACAGCGCGCTCGCCAGACCCCTTAATGCTTGGCGGTCAACGAACGATTACCGCCGTTACCAGCACGACTATTAGCTACGCAGAGGCCACGTCCAGAACCATCTCTCAGACCGCCGTTGTTTCTGGGACAAACTCTGCTGCTCTGTATGAGCAGGTAACCGAACTGCTCTTCGGCGGCATCATGATGTCTGTTGAGGAGAAGCGCGCTGGCGGGGTAATCCTGCAGCAGGTCACGTGTGCGGACTATACGGCCCTGCTTGACGAGCGCGTTATTGACCGCTACCGCGTGCCGCAGGATACCTACGGCTGGGAGATGATTGTTGGTGGCGAGCTGTATGAAGCGGGAAGAATAGGCGTCAATAGAATCTCTATTAGCACGCCCGATGTTGCCTTGCACACGTTCACCCAGGTCTCATATAATTCAAAGAACGGAGTGCAAAAAGCCGAAACCACAACCACTCACGGAATCCGCCGTAACGAAAGATTTAAATACAGCAGCAGCGGCTATGAGTATCAAGTTGTTGGGCTTTGGGAGGGCACAAACTCTTCTGGAATTTACTATCAGGTGTGCAATTCCGTAAATGCTGGTGCCATGATTGCGAATGGCCAGCAGTTCAAGCTGTGGAATCATGAGGTCGTAGTTGACAGCGCGGAAGACCACCAGCTGCAGGTTGGGCAGGCGTTCAAGGTAAACAATCAATCGCATACGGATACAAGCCTATGGAACGGCATCGCTAAACTTGCAAACACAAAATACATTGTTGACATCATTGAAAACTCTCGCAAGTTTTTCTTTGTTCACCGCGTAGCGACTCCATCCGCAACCGCCTCCACCCCGTTTACTAACGCAAATATTGTTTCCCCATTCCTTGCTTCTGGATATGATCCCGTCCGCAAGAAAGAGAGCACAGATAAGGCTACATTTACAACGGCTACACCACATGGCCTCTCTGGCGCGGATGTCGTATTAATATCTCCCGAAACTTATAATCAGCTTGCACCCTGGACTGGTGGCTTTAGTGCCGTTGCGACCGCCGATGGAACTTGGTACACAGGAACAGTTTCAGACGTTGCGGACGCAAACAATTTTCAGGTCCTGTATGCAAGCTCTGGCGGAGAGGCAGAGGCGCGTTTGCTGTATTACGATGAGGAATACCCTCTTGAAATTCAAGCAATTACTACTTCTATCTTTGAATCTATTCGATCCACGGACCCATACAACGAAGACTACGACGGTCTCGGAATCAACTATGTAGACAACGTTGACCACGTAGAAAACGTGCGCTACAACCCCATCCTTCGGCAATGGCTGCCTGGTTACCCAGCAAAAGCCTACGAGGACAGTGACGCTATTGATCGAATTACAACAGTTGCAGATTTTGTTGCGGAGCTTTCGCCAACTTTAAACTCTTATGCTTACGACCCTATTGTTTCAACAAACACTAGCAACGTTAAGCACATGCCAAAAGTGGTCATTAACCAGGGCTCCCCAAAGCAGCACCTCTTGCAGAAGTCGCTTGTTTTGCCTGTTTACATTGAGGCAGGAGAGCTTATTATTACCGCTTTTAACGATTGCGCTGAGGGAGATAAATTCTATTTGAAGAAAATAGAAGGCATTACTAGCGGCGCAAGTCCAGCGTTTAAAACATTCACCGCCAATGAAAATACAAGCGCAACTGAAATACGGGCAACTATTGAACCAGAAAACGCGACGTTTGACATGGCGGCTGGCGGAACGGCAGAAGTTGTTTTGCTTCCAGTTCACAACGAGCAAACTGGAAGGCTGAAGCTCTACACCAGCAGGCACCACGCCATAAGAATTGGAGAAACAATTAAAATAAATAATTACGATATTACAGAAAGCCAACAATACGAAGGTGGGCTTGACAATGAGTTTGTTGTTGAGGAAGTTTCTTCAAAGCTTGAAGACGCCACCAAGTCATTTAGCAGCATTAGCATTGGCGTCGGCTCAGAAGACCCTGGAATGCAGATATTCCCTAATCGAGAAACTCCGAGCAGCGCAACAACTTTTGAGGAGAGCGAAAAGTCTCTTGGCACCAGGTCAAACCGATACCGAATTATCCACGCCCGAAAGCAGAGCGGCGTTGCCGAGCTTACTGTTGTCATTGCAGAAGTCATTGTTGCATACGAAATTGTTGACGATAAGCAAATCAAGATAACGCTTAATGTAGAAGCCGACTCGTTTTCAACAAATCAGGTTGTCCGGATACTTGGTTTAATACCCCCTCTTTCTGCCCTCTATTCCGTTGTTGCCGTAAGCGGAAAGACCATTACTCTGGCATCGTACTCAAACAATACTATTTTTAGGTCAGCAAGCGCTGCGGTATCCGGAACTCCAACATGGAATAGCTCAACAAAGAGGCTAACCATTACATCCGCAACGCATCCTTTTTCAGTTGGAGAGTATGTAAACATTTATCAAAGCAGCGGTGGCACTAACCCTATCATCTACAGAGAAAAAATTGTTGATAAAACAAACAACACATTTACTATCCATAGGCCGTATAACCCAAGTCTTGGGTCTCTCACTGGATGCCGAGCAGCTTCTGGTTACCTCTGCGCATTCACCGCCCAATCTTATAGCGCGGGAACCCTAAAAACAACGTTCACCGCCGCCGCCCACCCGTTTGCGCTGGGGGATAAAGTTTCTATTCCCGGAAATGTTTATTGCACAAACGCTGAGGTGACTCTTGTTACTAAGGATACCGTTGTTGTAAGCACGGGTGCAGACGTCGGGGTTGCAAGCGGAACTTTGGTGCTTGGGGAAGTCCCAGCCCGAACAACGGCATCTAGTCTAACAAGATATTTTGATGCAAATTTTAAACGCGACGTTTTGCAAATTACAACAACTGATAGCCACGGGTTTGTTAGAAACCCGGCCTCTTTGATCGACATTGTCCCGCTTGACGTCATTGAGGAATTGGAATCAGAAGGCGGCATTGCCACTATCCTGCAAGTTGTTAGCGCTCGGGAATTTGTTGTTGGAGCGGACTCAACAGGATCGCTAACATCTGCTGGGACGCCGTTTGACATGATTATTGATAAAAATGTTGGTAATTTTGGCGCCGAAACTTCTTCTGCCCTAGGTATTGTTATGTCTAGGGTGGGCGAAGGTATGGTTGAAAATGAGGCTATTACCGTTAGCGGCGTTGGCGGTTCAATCTTTGACACAAGTTTCCCAAGGAGAATTGGCGGGATTAAGCACCGTGGCGTAACTCACGCAGAGAATGCCATGTCGATCTGGTGGGAAGCAAACGGCTTGGTGACGTTGTATTTTGCCGAGTCATTAGGCGCGGAGCTTGAAAGCGCGTTTATGCAGGGCCGATCTGTATACCTGGACATTAGCTCTGCCGAGTCTGGATATGAAAACAAGTTTGCCGGTATCCGCACATTGATAAATTCTGGTGCGGTGAAAGAGCATGATGAGCACGATGATTTGCGCGGCAGGGCAGTTGGCGACCGATACATTCAATGGAAGCAAGACGCCCCCGCCGCATCAGAGGTTGGGGCATACGCTGTTCGCCCAGGATCTGTTGTTAGTGCCGACGTTATTGAGTACGTAGACACGCAAACAAAGGACTCGCAAGATTATGAGGTCGCTGAGCCAAACCCGGAAAACAAAGGTATTGCCAATCTTAGCAATGTGCCAATTAGTCATTGGAGCTACCTCAATGGCGTGTTTAGATTTACCACAACAAAAAAGCATAAAAGAAAAGCCGGGGACACGGTGTACTTCTCTTCAATTGGGTCCATGGTTCTAAATGGGCAATGGAACTTTAATAACATTTCTCCAACGAGCGCAAAAAAGAAAATCACCATTGTTGGAACTGCGGGCAATGTATTTGGCATTTCTGTAGGAGACGGTTCGTACAAGATTAAGTCTATCCGCTGTACCAATCCAACAACGGACAAGGACGCTTTTGAGGTTGAGCTATCAGAAGACTGCGCGGAGCTTGATTTCCCTAGCCTTGGGTTTGCCCTTAAGGGAACATTGGGAAGCCTGATGAATAACAATAACCTTTCTGGCGCTTCCAGAGTTAGTGCAAGGAAGTTTGTGTTTGAGACACAGTTCCCCGTCTCGGGAATACTTGCTGCTGGAAAAGTATTTGTAAACGCCGGTGCAACAATAACGTTTAAAGAAAAAATTAAAACAGCTTTTGCTACAAACCTGAAAGCATTTTTTAGGGGAATAAGACCAAGCTCAACATCCACTTCGGATTGGTCTAAGATAAATATTGATTCTCCTTTTAAACAAACAGCAACAGATGGCACTTCAGAAAAAAACTACGTTAACGATTTAAAAATACCAAAAGGCAACGGTGGCGCTTTTGCTCAAATGTATTACTACGAGTACCTTGCTAAAGTAAAAAACGGATCTTACACATCAAGTCTTGGGCATTACTACGTTACAACCGATGAGCCGCACAACCTTGGTGATCGACAGCCCGAAATTGTGTTTACGCCCAATGGCGGAAGTGCAATTAACGTTAGCGCAATTGCCGATGAAGAATTGCAAATGACTGTTACGGGGAGTAATACGTTTAAGTTTATAAGTGGGAGCGCAACTGTTTCCACTGCGGCGGATTGCACGGTGCAAACTAGGGCGGCATACGTTCCCGGTCCGACGCGGCCAACCATGCCTAGAAACCCAGATGTTTTTGTGGGCGGGAGAAAGGGGCTAAACTTTGTAAAGAGTAAATGGAGTCTCCTGCGAACAGATACAGCGTACCCATCATTTAAGCACAATGCTGTTGAGGGTTTTTTTAGTCCAAGCCTTGATTACCACCAATGGTGGACATTCGTTCTTAGGCCAAATACCACCACGTCTGACATGAAGATACTGCAACGCGGAGATAAATCTACGTACATGGCATTTGGCATAAACTCATCTAACCATCCGTTTGTTGAGTTGTGCGTAGGCAACACTGCCACATTTACAAAATATTCAATTGACGACATTACCATCGAGGACGAAGAAGAGTGCGTTTTGCAATTCGTAGTTGACGTCGATTCCGTGTACAGAACGGCATCTATAACTGCCTACAAAAATTTTGACGAAAGCGGCACGGCGGTAAGCGGTGCTCTGTATCAGGTCAGCGGACTGGAGATTGATCACAGCAGCCTAGACACCCTTGGCTATGGACCGGGAACTGTTGTCGTAGGGGCAGGAATTAAATCTGTTAGCACATACGAAGAGCCATTTGATGGGTACATTGCAGAAATTATTGGGTTTGATCGACTGCCAGCAACAAGCCCAAAGCCAGAATCCGAGCTGCTACGCTCCTGGCTATTGCACAAGTACGGCCTCGCTTCGCTGATTGACCCGGACTATGAGCCAGACTACAGGGACATTAACAATGTCCCAAATCAACGTTTGTCTGAAGCGTCGCAAGTAAAAGACACGCAATTTGGCGGTAGAACACTGCGACAGGTTCTTGACTACATTTCAAAAGCCAGCGGGGCGCAGTTCTGGGTTAACAAGAATAAAGAATTAGAATACCGAAAAATTAGCACAACAAACCTGGTGAAAAACCCCATGTTTGAGAATGATCGCGGAACTGGCAGTGTTAAAAGATGGAACGGCACTGCTGTGGGTCATACCTTGAAAAAAAATCTCGCTCTTGAATTTGATCGGACCGCAGGACCGTGGGGATATGGATATGCAATGGAGGCGTCTGGAACTTCCGCAACGTCAGTCTATTCAGACTTTATTAATATTGGTCCGTCAGAAGAAACTCTTGCGGCTGGTGACAAGTTTTTTGTTTCCGCATATGTAAAATCTTCTGACGTTACGCGCATGGCAGTCCGCGTGCATTTTTACTCTTCAGCGACAAACACAGTTGGCGCAGGATACTCCACTAGCTACGAAGACCTATATGACGGCTGGTGCAATAACAACGAATGGCGAAAGATATGGAAGATTGTTCAAATTCCAGTCGGTAGCTCTAAGTTCACCGTAGGCCTTCTTGCCCTTTCTGGGGCCACCTCTGAAACACACTACTGGACAGACATTCGTGCCGTTAAGCTAACTGGCGAATTTGGTTTTGCCGACGAAGGAAACTACAGCCCCAACGTATTGCTGCTCAACAACGGTGACACTAGCGCGGATTTGCCAATAGCAACCTACCCGTTCGAGGCCCCTGACAATATCCGCAGCGCTGGCGCCTCGGCAAACAGGCTGTATTTGTACACCACTATCCCAGACTCTGACGAAAACGGGATAACAACTACTGCCATTTCCTCTAATCAAGAGCTGATGGAATATACATTTGACCACGTTCAGGGCGTGTGGAACTCTCACGGAAAGATTGTTGAGGGTAGCAAGGCAGAGGAGGCGGCAAGAACTTTGAAAGAAGTTTCTGGAAAAGCAAGTGCGTTCTTTAGCGAAAGTGGTCAATCTTCTGCAAGTTATCAATTTGAACATCCAAACAACGGCCTACCCGGCCTTCTCACCCCCGGTTCTGTGGTTCCATACTTCTGGTCAGAAGTTGACATTTGGGAGCCAATGATCGTAAAGAGCCAGAGCACCAAGCTAATTGGCCCAGAAATGTATCACACGGTTACCCTGCAGCAAGAGCCAGACTATCAAAAGAATGCGCTTGTGCTAATTGGAAGGCGAACCATATCGGTGGATCTTGCATCTGCCGCGCCCGCTTCCGAAAGGCCACCAGCACCACAAAGATTTAATGTTGAAGCAAAAGACCCTGACGGTTTTGCCAGCACTATTGACACAGTGTTTGACCTTACTTGGTCGTACCCATTTGGCGATGCAACAACTAAGGGAGTGGAGGTTGGCGGCTTCCAGGTCCAGGTTCGTAAGCGCTCACGCGCCTTAGTAACATTAAGCAAGAAGCAAATAGGAACTACAGAAAGAAAGGGAAAAACGGTGGCTTGGTCTGCTTCCAACGGAGAGCCGCAAACTCTTGTTTCAATGTATGGTAAATTTGCAGGCATTGAGATTGGGAATCCTGTAAAGATTACAGGGGTTCCGGAAAATAGCGCAAAAAACAAAATTACTCCTAGCGGCATAAGCTTTAATGGTACATTCAGAGTTCACAGTTTGATATACGGTGACGCAAATGAAACACTTGTGGTAGGATTTAAGTATTACGTTATGACTCCGCCAGAAACAAACGAGGCGACCGAAGAGACGTTTGTAAGCACTCCTGCGGGGTATTATCTCAATAAAGCACTCACTGCAGCATTTACCGTTTCGTACAAAAAGGAACAAAAAGGAAGCTTTGGGCCATGGCTAACAGATACCAGCAAGACGTTGTCGGTCAGCGGCGCGGCCACCCGGGCGGCGTGGGACCCGTCTAAGCTTGCCGTGGACCCATCGGATACCATTGGAAATGAAAACGTTGATCAAGACTATCAATTCCGCATTCGCGCTATTTCAAGAACTGGGGCGGGGCAGACAAAAGTAGATACTTACTCGGAGTGGGTACAATACCCAATGGCTGATGACGCCATCACTATTGGTGGCAAGGGAGTACTTTAATATGGCAATAAAAAGAAGATCTGGAGATAAGAGGAGAACAAAGTTTCGCAGCGATCCCGTTGCGGCTGCGGGGCAATCAGTTTCAGGATTTTCAATTGACGGCCCAAACATAAGTATTGTCAACCCCTCCACAACGCAGGACTCCTCGGGAAACATCGTCCCCCCAGGATCTTCCATTATGTCTGTGGGGCCAAACAGCGCAACGATTAATGCTTCGTACATTAAAACAGGCGTCCTTGATGCCAACCTTATGCGCACGGGGCAAATACAAACCATTGCCTCTTGGAACAGTCGCTCTTACGGCTCTGATTTTGATGCCATTGAGGCGCAGCAGGGCTTTACGGGTGGCTACGTCTACCTGCAAGACTGGTCAACGGTCTCGGAGAACACGGTCTACGCAGAGTTTGCCCCATGGGGAACCTACGAGTCTGGCACCACTACGGCTACCGTTGGGGCAAGCGCAATGTTTGAAGTTGGCGATTACGTCCGCGTTACTGGCGCCTATTTTGGTGACCCAGACAACCTTACCCGATCTATTGGGCAAAACGCTAACGTTGGAATTATTGACCAGAATGATGGCCCGCTTGGCTATGGGGAGATTGTTGCGGTCGATACCGTAGGAACTGGCGTTACCTACACGGTTGGCGATACCGGAAAAAGCCTTTTGGAATCTAGTTTGGTTGCACAAACGCAACAGTACATACCAACAATGTCCAGAGCAAACCAGGTTCTCTCTATTGATGCGCAAAGAATCTCTGGACCCAACCCTGCAGGGATATATTCTGTATTTGTCACAACGGTAAAAGAGCACGACCTTGTCGTTGGCGATTACGCTGAGCTTGCTTCGTGTGGCCCTGTCTACTCGGGCGTCTGGTACATTGTTAGCGTTCCGTCAACTAGGCAGTTTGTATTCCGCCACCGTTTTAACCTTGATTTTGGTGCGCAAATTTCTTCTGATTCCCTGCCGTCCATTGACGCCCCCGTGGCAATCCGCGTGCGCAAGGCGTACTCCGTCACGTCAAACGGCGACTTGACTTCTGCCTCATTGAACATCCGCACCGCTAAGACCCAAGACGGCGGAGAGCCAGTCTTCCAGGTGTTGAACGACAGCATTGTTATCCGCAAGCCAGACGGCACAATCTTGCTGGGCGTAACCGCTGGCGGCTCCTTTATTGACATTGGCACGGTCACGGCGGACGAGATCACCGTGGGTGGCGACATTGATCCAAACCAGATTGTTCGCGTCGGCACCAACGTTAGCCCTGCGTTCCAAGGAATCTGGGCCGGTAACGCTAATCCAAACTCCGCTGAGTTCTCTGTTGACCTTGACGGCAATCTGGTGGCAAGCAACGCTAACATTAGCGGAACTATTCAGGCAGCCGCTGGCAGTATCGGCGGATGGACTATTGGCGCTACCCAGCTGTATAGCTCGTCTATTTATCTTGCAAACGGCGGGCGGCTGCAGATTGGTAACTCCGCCGAAATTACCAATCAGGACGGAGTGACCACCGGCAACAACGTTTTCTATATTGACGACGAGCAAGGAATGTGGATAGGAAACGCCGACATTGAGCAGGCCCCATTTAGGGTTAACTTGGACGGATCTATCCTTGCAAATAATGCAACCATTACCGATTTAAGCGTTGACTCCTTGCGAATGGATGGTCGCATTAGGTTTGGCACAACCAACGGCCGGCTTCAATCCTTTCAGGTTTTGACTAGCGATCTTAACGGAGTAGCTGCTCAATGGAATGAGGACGGCTTGCAGATTTCTGATGGAGACATCACAAACTCCAACAGGCTATATATTAACGGTAGTCAAATTCAAATTCTTGGCGCTGATGGCGAAACACTAAACGCCATTACCGCAGAGGGGATTAATGCAAGCACCATTAGATTTGGCGCACTTCCTGGCGGTTCTAATTTAATCCCAAACTCCTCTTTTGAGTTTGCTCCATTTTCACTGGGAGCAAACGGAACTCCAAACAACACCGCAGGGGTCGGGACAACGTTCAATATTACAGAAACAGGAAATACAACAACAGGATTTACAATGGTGCTAAGCAATTATGGCTACTAAAAACTTTACTATTTCTAAGGACGCTTCAGTGGTTTATACCAGCTCGGGCCAAAACCTTGGCCAGGGCGCAGGGGACAACGTCGCGGTTGGTTATATCAGCAGTACCGGTTGGCTGATGCGCGGCCTTATGGAGTTCAACCTAGACTTTTCTGGCGTAACCGCCATTACCAGCGCAACGCTTTACGTGCAGGCATATAATCGCCCTGGTCAAAACAATACAATCTGGGAAATGGGTAGCGGTATGGACATTTACCGCAACACATCTGCTTGGTCTGAGGGGACTAGGGGCGCAGATGGGGTTTGGTATAGCACAAACGCTGTTACCTGGGCAAACAAGCCTGCTTACACCTCTACAGGATTTAAGCGTATTACTACTGCGCAAATTCCAAACGCAACCCCGGACCTGGGCGACGTTTACGCACTGGATGTTACGGACATTGTTCGATCTTGGGCACCAGTTACTGTAACTGGCGGCAGCGGCTCTGCGAACCATGGCATTACACTGAAAATGGTAAACGAAACATCAGCTAACGGCGGTGGCGTTGAGTTCCGAACAAAAGAAGACAGTGCAATCAACGGCGGCTCCTCCTATGCGGGGGCCTTCATTGTTCTCACTTATGACTCTACGACTGCGCCAACTGCAACTCCATCAGAACCAACAACTACTGGTGAAGTCGCGTCAATTTACAACCTTGGCGACACAGAACTTACTTGGAGCGAGACAAGCAAAACAGCGCTTCCGGTTCTTGCCTGGTCTTACGTTGCTAACGGTGGTGGCAATCAAAAGTCTTGGCGGGTTCGAATTTATGACAACTCTACTGGCGGGTCTACCATCTTTGATTCCGGGACCGTTACGGCTTCCGGTTTTCAAACCGCAACATCTCTAAACGTTCCAAGGCGTAACTCTGGCGCAGCAGGTGAAGTAGTTGCCGAGTATTGCCCTGGTGGTGGCCTTGATGACAACGGCGGCCTATGGGCAAGCGGGTACAATGGTCTTGTCGGCGGTACTCAGTACTGGTGGCACGTCGAGGTAACTAGCACAGCAAACTTGACGAGCACCGCTACCACTAGATATCCATTTAAAGTCCGCTGGGGCCAGGAAGCATACTACTTTGACCTTGGCGCTTCATACGCAAGCACCGCCGAACACCAAACAACTATTAACTCAGCTACTGGCGGAGCTCAGGCTGTTCGCCTGTACGCGTCAAGTTCTTCCTCTACGGTTGTTCCGACGGTTTGGTACTCTTCGCTTACCGCAGCAACGCCAGCAGGCAATCAGTACATGTGGGTTCTGGTAAGGCTTGCGCAAAACGCAAATGCAACGGGAGCCCCATCAGTTTCTGGCCTTGATGCATCTTGGAATTCCTCCACAACGCAACCAGACGGATGGGCAATTGACACCACGGATGGCGCCCACACACTTGCGCTAAGCCCTTCGCACAAAAGATTTGGAACCAGGGCTGCAAAATTTACCGTCAATTCAAGCCCTGGTATCACTGCATCGGGGTCAATTAGCGCCTATCGCAATTCCCCCGGTGATGGTGTTCCGGTTAGCCCAGACACTGTTTACACTTTTTCTTGCTATGTTTACGACAACGGCGATGCCGGAGTTGGAACTACTGGAATTATCAAGCTAAAAGTATTCCAGGGCTCCGGGTCAAACGCGGCTCTATCGGCTGCTGATTTACTTGTTACCTCTGATTCGCACACATCTTTCTTGGCCGTTGACCAGGACCCAGCAACAGGCATTGGCTGGAGAAGAATGTCGGTTACATTTAGCAGTGGTGGAAATTCTGTTATTCGTCCAGCAGTAGAGTGCACAAACTTTACAAACGGAAAAATTATTTTTGTTGACGGAGCCCTTGTCGAAGAGGGCTCGGTTATCCGGTCTTACACCCCGGGAACTGTTAACTCCCCAGCCGTTGTTGAGGGGATGGGCGTTCAGATCGACGCGGCTGCTGGCGGAAAAATGCGCCTTCGCGGGTCCTCCGCTACCGCTCGCGACATTGTTCAGCTTGGAGCAAACGGTCTAAACTTTGGAACAAACACTCCGGTTTCTATTTATCAGACTTCGGACAACAGTAACTCCCTAACCGTCTCTGGGGCGCTTGCCGCATCCTCAACAATTACTCAAAACGGGACCGCCGTGAGCACCGTTGGCCATACTCATACCCAAGCAGAGTCGCACAACGCACCAGACACTGACGTTGCAACAGCCTCTTTGCACCACACAATCGGCACAAGTGCAACACAGGCCGCTGCGGGAAACCATGCGCATAGCGGCACCACTTTGGCGCTTACTGGCGACTTGACCCTGGCGGCGACAGCAATAACTGTTGGTGCAGCAAACAGCCTGAGCGTTGCGGTTAACAACGATAGCCACAGCCACACTGGAACAACGCTTTCAGGCATTACCCTTGGGACCGACACAACTGGTAACTATGTTGCCACAGTTACCTCGGCAAACTCACTTATTTCCGTTAGCGGGTCCGGCGCTGCGGGCGCGGCAGTTACATTAACTGCCGACACAACGCCATCATTTACTAGCATTACAACAACTTCGGGCGCAGAGCTTTCTGGTGCCATTGACCTCAACTCAAATGTTTCTGCTACAAGCCTTTCCGCGACATCGAACATTACTAACTCGCGGGACGTGCGCATTTTCTTTGGAACAGGTGGAGGGCTTGCGCAATGGCGCGTGTTCCAAGACTCTTCGTCGGAGCGGTACAAGACAAACATTGTATACATGGATGACTCAGACGCAATCCTTGACGTTCGGCCAGTGGCCTACCACGACAAGGCACATTACGAAGAACATGATGAGACCTCTCCCCGCCAATACGGGTTCCTTGCAGAGGATATGGCGGGAAACTTTGACGGTAGAGACTTTACTGTGTTCAACGAAGATGGAACGCCAGAGGCTATTCAATACAGCCGCCTAGGTGTGCCTCTGCACTCCGCCATGCGTAAGCTTCGGTCTCGCATTGATGAGCTTGAAGCCCGAATCGCAGAACTCGAAGGGCGTGAATAAATAACTACCTCCAGGTAAAATACTGCTGTGCCCCCTAGCGGGCATTTTAGCATGGAGGTTCTTATGGGAGTTCAGTTTAGGGTTAAGTCACAGCTTGACCACGAAGAGAAGGGCGGCATTCTTGATGATTGCGGCCCATCGTCAGTTGCAGCATGCGTTTCTTGGGTAAACAAGTACGCCCCGGGTGGAGATTTCTCTGCGGCACAGGGCATTGCGGCCAAGACCAAGGCAACAGGCAAGATTGACAAGCAGGGCGTGAGCGACAACGGCTCTACCCTTGGCGACCTCATTCTTACGGCACGTCAGCTTGGCGCAAAGGCGCGCTGGGCCAAGGACTGGAACGACGTCATCACCAGCGCCAAGAAGGGCGCGGCTATTGGCGTTTGGGTTGAGCAGCCGTTTGGCTACCCAAAGGACCTTGAAGTGTCCGAGTGGCATGAAAAGTGGAAGCGTTGGTGGTGGGTCAAGCAAAAGCAACCTACCCGCACGTATGGCCACATGACTGCCGCAGTGTGGGACCCAGAGCTTGGATGGCAGTGGGCATGCCCAACGCGATCCGGCAAGGGCAAGGAGCAGTTCGGCGTGCGAATCAGCGAGGAGACCCTGCTGAAGCTTTGCGACAGCAAGCGCCTCTCAAAGAAGCACGTTGCCCCAGCATTCAAGCACACGATCATTATTGAGGCGGGCACCGTTGTGGCTGCTGCGCCTGCACCAACCCCAGCACCAACCCCAGCCCCAGCGCCAGTTCCGGTTGTCCCGGTTCCGTGCCCTGCCTGCGGCGGTACTGGCATCAAGAAGTAATTTGGAGGTACAACATGAGCGCAATTTTTTCAAAGATTAAGTGGATTTTTGACAACACGGGCATTGACGAGGCGCTTCTCGAAGCGTTCCGCGTTGGCCTTGCAACGGGTATCGCCGTTATGCTTGCCACCGGTGCACCAATCCTCGACATGACCAACGACGACTTCCGAACGGTTGCTTCGGGTGCCATTGCGGCAACCCTCCAGGTGATCGTCCGCGCCCTCAACCCAGAGGACACGAAGTTTGGTGTCGGCAAGGCAAAGGCCGCAAAGGCTGAGGAGAAGGCCGCCCTTGCGGATACCTCCCACATTGCCGGCTCCGCCATTGACACTGACGGCGATGGCATCCCTGATGAGCTTGCTGGCAGCCTTGCTGGCGAGACCGCATGGGAAGACGAAGCCGCAAAGTAATGTGGTATAGTTGTCTTACGGCAGAAAGCCGCAAGTACAAGGAGGCCAGTAATGGTCAAGAATAACAAGGTGGCCCCAAAGGCCCCAGTTAAGCCGGCTGCAAAGCCTGCTGCGAAGGTTGCCGCTAAGCCAGCTGCGAAGCCTGCCGTTAAGGCAGCTGCAAAGCCGGTGAAGAAGGCTCCTGCCAAGAAGGCCGTTGTGGCCCCAAAGGTTGAAAAGAAGTCCCTTCTTGGGAAGGTCGGGTCCTGGTTTAAGCGTTAACGCCAACTAGGACGGCTGATACGGAGAGCGCCCCGCATGTGCGGGGCGTTTCTCTTTAGTCAAGATAAATGTCGGTGCCTGTGCCCCTGCGGTCGATCTTGGACCAACCCTCTCCCTTGAACACGACGCCGCTGAGGGAAATGATTTTGCGCATAGCTTTTTCGCAACGCGGGCAGAGATGCTCCGACTCATCGGACATTGGGTGAACGATCTCCACCACTACTTTACACTCTTTGCATGCGTAGTCATACGTCGCCATACGGCGATTATACACTACTCTTCGTCGTCAAACGACACGCGGAGCGGCATGGTTACTGCCCAGGCCAACGTCAAAACCGCAAGGGTTGCCCCTACAAAGTTGCGCGTCTCGCCGTCTGGCAGAACAATCCAGCCAACCAGAAGACCGAAGATGGTCCACGACTGGCTTACCACATCGTTAATTGCCTGCGCCAACAGGCTCTTCCACTTGCTCATTTTACAATTCTCCTCTGCCCGTTCTGGGCAACTTTTCCTTGCGCCTTGGCCTGCTGTAGCTTTGCTCCATTGACGCGCTTTGCTCCGCCGCGTCCGCCACGACCCTTGCCGCCACCGTCGCCACCGCTACCGCTAAAGCCACCACCAGAATTGGTGGCACTTCTTGCGGCAGCAGCTGACACTGCGGCCTGTGCAATAGTCGTCATGATTACTGCGGGCCCAACAACCGTGCGGGCCTCTTCTTTTTCTTCTTCGGTAATATCATTACCAAGGTTGGCAACAGTGTCAACAGCAGCGCTTACTGCCTCTCCGACTGCCGCGACAGCCTCTCCCACGGCTTCCGTAACAGCTTCTACTGCAGCGCCCGGATCAATTGGTCCAGGTGTGTCAGTAGGTACAGGGCTGGGATCAGGAGAAGGGGGCGGAGAG
>Ga0247723_1000401_pt1 | contig 29875 bp, 29 predicted proteins | sample MSEWelMarce5H_FC_FD_189079 | JGI IMG/M metagenome (GOLD analysis project Ga0247723, IMG submission 189079) | Subsurface sediment microbial communities from gas well in West Virginia, United States - MSEEL Well Study Marcellus 5H_FC | ecosystem: Environmental > Terrestrial > Deep subsurface >... | reverse complement strand
GTTGTGTTTAGAGGTAATGTAATAACATCACCATACAATTTGTAATTAGCACTAGTTCTTTGAGAATCAATATTATTTTTCTCTAATAAATTTATGTTGTTCATTGAATAGAATGGGCGCAGTTCAGCGTTTTCCATATCAATGGAGCACATATAATCTGGAGATAATGTATCACCAGTAGAGTGTCCTGTAAATCCGTCTACGATAAATCCATTTTTAAATCTAGTATTACCAGTAGAATCTACAATGTTTAATGATTCTGTTTGTTGTTCTAGTAATGATAGAGATGTATAATACTCAAGATTGTCAATTCTTTTTTCTAGTTTACCGATATCACGCATAGTGTATCGTTTGTTATCAATTCTATTAATTTGAACATTATTACTATTAGTTCCAAATGTGTATGGTTCTAAAGTCAATGTATATAAAACTAATCCAAGAGTAGGATCTAGTGGTTCACCTGGATTTAATGATGACACACCATCAATCGGGAAAAATTCACCAGCAAAGTCTACCGCAATTTTAGTTTTTCTAGAAAGATAGTATGAATAATGAGTGATAAAATCAATACCTCTTTTAGGTACTAATGTGTTTGTAGAGCTAAATGTTAATCCACTATCAGCAATAATTGGTCTAAAATCTACACAGTCTCTTAAAGACACACCCATAAATGATGGGATATTTGTGTAACTAACTTGCCCTGCGACATAAGAGTCAACAGTACAATAGTCGCCAGCATCATGCGTAAAGTAATCAAATGTTACTTCAATTGGTGCTTCTGGTGGGGCATAAGAATTCTTAAGAACTAATCTGGCTAGATCATAGTGAGTGTGTCTTTGTCCGTTATCCCAGTCATAACGATCTGAAATATCAATAGTGTATCCACCAGTTGGAGCAGAGAATGTTCCACTTCTCATTTTAACAGAGACTAGTCGATATCCATCTGCCTTACCCAATAGCACTTCTGTAGCCTGTGCTTCACCTTGTGCAGTAAATGTTGCGACTGCTGCTGGAACTAGAGTTTTAGTTTTTCTAGTGACATTGGCACCAGTTTTATTAATTGCACAAATAAGCGTAATGTTATTACTACTAGATACACCACCAGTAAATGATACTGTGATAGATACAGTTCCAGTACCAGTAATACTATACTGAGATGTAGAAAGAACTGTACCAGTACTAGAGTTAACAATAATGTAGTTATCAGTGTCTGCAGTTGATGCGAATGTTGCGCCACTATTAACTGTAAATGTTAGAGAAGAACCAGTATATGTCGATGAAAATCTTTGGTAAACTGTGTAGTTAGAAATTGTAGAACCATCTGCAGCTTTTACAGATTTAATTGCAAATTGAGGTAATTGATACACCAATGATGTAGATTCTGGCTCAATGATCTTAGTAGATAATCTATCAGCAGTTTTATCTACGATAGTAATTGAAGAATCTACTTCCATTTCGTCTTGCGCTGTAACAGCAACAACTCTTCGTTTTGTGCCACCGAAAGAAACAATATCTCCAGCTACAAAATCAGTCTGGAATGTTGTACCAGAACCTTTAATGAAAACACCTGCTGCTGGAGTTGTAGAACCACTGGTTGCTACAGAAGTTCCAGAACCACGAGTTATAGTTAGTATCGGACTAATATCTGCGCTAAAACTTGTAGCAGCAGATCCGCCACTAAAGAAGAATGCCTTTACTTTACGATTAAAGTCAAAGTTACCATTCATCTTAACATCGAATAAAGATAGTTTATAGATGGCTGCTGAAGATCCTGGATTAGAACCACTATCCCACTCAATAAAACGAACTCGTGCAGTTCCAACTACAGTAGATCCACTTGGTGCAGTACCACCAGTAACAACTGGTCTATCATACAGCGTAACAGAAGAAAAGTCTCCGATCGGAGGAGCACCCCAAAGATTGGTAATTGTTACATAGTTACCAACAGTAGTTTGTAATGCCTGAGAAGTTACTTGAATACTTTCTCTGGCTTTTTCTACTGCCACATAACTGGTTGATGGTTTTTCAATTTCATAACCTTGAACATATGCCTTTCCAGGCTCTAAACCAATTGCCAATTTTTTTTCGTTGAGTAGGTTAGCTGCTACATCTTGAGCATCAGATGGTGCAAATACACCACGATTATAGAATGGTGACGGATTCCATTCCCATGTAACACCTGTTCCTGAACCATCTTGAGCAACACCAGATGTGTGGATTGGACCTGGAGTTGCTGCGCCATTATTAACAGATTGTGCATTATCTTTAGCAACATAAGTGTTACCATTATTTGTAACAACATCACCTGTTATGTAATATTTTGATGCAGCCCATGCACCACGATTATTATTTCTATACTCACGAACATCAATTTCAAAATTCTTAACAGTATAATTGCCAGACTCATCATATGTGCGATGAGCAAATTCCTGTTGTAGAATAGAATATTCTGTTTTGTTTGTACCACGCTGGATAGCACCATCACCAGTTCTAATTAACTCAATAAAGTCAATATCAAGAACGCTATCCAATGAAAATTTAGTTAGCGTTGCATCAATGGAATAACGATGCGCACCTGGAGCAGCATAGTTAAACGAGTTCTGTGCGTTATCAAATAGAGTTTCGTCTTCTTCAGAAGTGAGAATAGATTCAGTTGCAACAAGACCAATACGATATGTTGGAGTATTGCTATATTTGTCTAAAATAATTATCTGTGGTTCAACTAGAACAAAGTGCCCTTTAATGTAATAAACACCAAGTTTGATTTCTGCAATAGAACCAACACCAACTGGAGAAGATGCTAATGCTTGTACTGAACTAATTTCTGTATCTACATCAGTTAAAATATCTGATGCTGCAAACACTTTGCTTGTTCCAGTGCTACCAGAATTTTTATATTTTACAAATAAGGTAGGAGGATCACCAGCTTGTGATGTAGAATAATGTATAACTTCTGCTTGTAAGCCAGTTGTGTTTTCAATAACTTTACCAACATAAGATTCTACCACAGTATCTGCTTGGATAGAATTATAAGAAGATTCTAATTTAACATATCCGATATTAGTATCAACAGAAGAATTACCAGGAATGACCATGGCTCCTTCTTTGAATACATGAGATCCAAAACGAGTGATTTGTTTCTGCAGAATAGTCTGCATTTGAGTAAGTTCTCTCGCCTGAACAGCAAATGTTGGGCGATACAAGATTTTATAAAACTTCTTAGTTTCGTCAAAATCGTCGTAGTAAGGTTCAGTATTAAAGTCGATGGCCATTGTTTTAATCTTCTCTTGGTTAGTTCTCTATTTAGTTAGAATCTTATAACAGTTCTAAGCGTCACAGTCTCATCATCAGATGGAGTAAATCCAGCTTTATTGTCAATAAACATTAACTGTCCAGAATATTTATCCACTGTTGGTGATGTTACATTAGTAGCAGTAAAGGTTTGTGATGCAGCATTAGTGAAAGTATCGTTCAATTGTGGGACATCATTATCTAAAGATTGAATTAATACTGAGTTTGAATTAGATGAAACTACTCTATATTTTCTATAATATGTAGTTCCACTAACACTTCTTGCTACAGTACAATTTGTATCTTTGGGGAAATATGTTGTATTAATAGATCCCTGTAATAAGAAACATCCTGATCCAATAACATTCTGATAACGAGTATTATCTAAGAATGATCTTGGGTTTTTAATAATACCCAGTTGTCGATAATCGTTGTTAACGGTAACACCTTGATTTAAATCGTTTGATACATTAGAATAAAACATTAATGTTCTAGCAAATAATTCATCAGGAGCATTTTTACCGTGTCCACCGTAAGGAGAAATAATTGCTCTAGCAGTTCCAGCTTTTCCATTACCTGCTATTACAATATCTGCCCATGTATAATTTTGTCCAGGATTTGTTATATTTATTTTAGTTATTCTACCTGTGGCAGTATTAATAGAAGCTGTGGCTGTTGCGCCAGTGCCATCTCCATTAATTGTAATAGTAGCCACACCATAACCATATCCACCAGAAATTAACTTAACTGCATTAATAGTTCCAGAGGTTGTTAAAATCTCATTATTAGCCTGCAAAGATTTAATATCTCCAAGATTTAAATCTGCTTGCATAGTGGCATTAGTTCCTGTACCAGAAACCGCAAGAGTTGCTGCAGTATATCCAGTACCAGCATTTTCAACAGTAACTCCAACTACCTGCCCACCATCAATAATAGGTAATAATTTAGCATTTGATTTGTCAACATTAACAACACCTACTACACCAGAACCTTGATCAACACTAGTGAATGTTATTGATGGGTTAGTAGAATAACCAGCACCGAACCTACGAATTGCAGACCCAGATGCAGCAATTCCAGCATAAGTTAAAATAACATCACCATTAGTAGCTGTACCACTAGTATGTGATGGAGCAACAGTACCTAATTTAGATACTAGTAAATTTTGATATTGATATACAGTATCGTTTGCGCTACCAACAATATACATATATGCATTGGTTGGATGCAGTGCAAGACCAGAACCACTGCTCTCAAGCCCACCAATATAAAACTGATTTGTATATAGTGCAGTAGCAACTGAATTGGCAGTACCTAAAGTATACTGGTAAATATAGTCAGTAGTTGCATCAGTAACTAACATGTTTTTACCATCAGCAGTAACAGCAATATCTACTGGGTTAGTAGTTTGACTCGCAACGCTAAAAGATGTACTATATGTGGCAGTAGTAATAGTCCAAGCTGTACCTAGCGTATATTGAAAAATAGCATCGGCAGTTGCGCCAACTAACCACATTTTTGTTCCATCAGCACTAAATGCTAAACCACCAGTAGTAGTATCTTCAGCAGCAATAGAAAATGTGGCAGATGTAGTTAGCGCAGAAGTTGAGATAGTCCAAGCAGTGGCCAGTGTATATTCTTGAACCAAGTCAGCAGACTGTCCAACAACAAACATCTTTAATCCATCGCTGGAGAATGCAATACCTACTGGAACAGTTTCTGTGGCTAGTGCTCCAGATTCATATGAGAATACTGCAGTAGATACATCCCATGCTGAAGAAAGATTATAAACAATCACATTATTATCAGTATCTCCAAGAACAAACATCTTTGTTCCATCAGTTGAGAATGCTAAACACGATGGAGCAGTATCTCTTGCAGTAACAGAAACTGATTTACCTGTATAAGTTGCTTGTGTAATATTTAATTGAGTACCAGCAGTTGTAACAGTATATAATCTATTACTAGCAAAAATTTGGTCAGAAAGTTGAACCTGTCCTTCTGAAGACCATGCAGTTCCAAAAGTTACAGTTGGGTCGCTAGAATAGTTATCTCCAATATTTGTAACAGTAGCATATAAAACACTACCAGAAACAGTATTCATTTTAACAACTGCAGTTGCTCCAGAACCACCACCACCAGAAAAATTAACTGTAGGTGGTGTAGTATATCCAGTTCCTGCAGAAGTTAAATTAATTTCTCTAACTGCTCCAACTGGTGTTACGCCAGAAACAAATCCACTGGTAACAGTAACAGTAGATGTTCCAGTTGCGGCAGACATAGTTTTAGCAGTGCCACCAATACTAGCAGTAATAGTTAAAGTTGTAGAATTAGGTACAGTTAAAATGTAGTAAGTAGTTCCAGAAACAATAGTGCCAATAGTTGTACCAAATACAATGCGCTGACCAGCATAAAAACCTGCAGTAGAACTAACAGTTATAAGATTTGTAGTCAGTGCAGTAGAAACTGTTCCAGAAGCTAAAGATATAGTGCTAGTTCCAAGAGTAGCAGTACCCTTTGCTCGTGTACCAACATACTTTAAAGAAGCAGTACCGTTCTTAACAATTCCAAATCGGTGAGTTGGCTCTAGTGCTGATAAAGTTCCTGGAGAATATACCTCAAAGAAATCTCCAACAGAGTTATATAATTTTTGCCCAATGATAACTCCACTATTAGCAATGAATAGAGTTGCACTGTTAATAGGATCACCGAAAGTTACAGTTGGTGCAGTGAAATAATTAATACCAGCCGAGGTAATAGTTACTGGAGTTACAGTGTTTAAGAATACTGGATCTTCTTCTCGGTAACCATCACCAGTTACTGAAATTGATGCTCCAGTGTATCCAGTACCTTTATTGGTAATTGCGATACTATCTAAACTACCATTTGAGTAAAATTGGTTTGTTAATGCTGAAGAAACTGGAATTTGTTCTGCGCTTAAGAATTTGTTTCTCAAATTGATAGGCACATTATACATATACTTCCAGATGTATCCATCTGAAGTAGTAATAGGAGTTACAGATGTTCCAGAAGGTTTTACTATAGAAAAAGAATTATTATTATTGTCTAGACATTTGTATACATTATAATCATCTGTCATAACATAAAAGATAGTATCTTCAATATTATTTTCACCAGAGTAAGACAGGTTTAATATTGCTTGTAAGTTTGCTCCAGAACCACCAGAACCACCAGTGACTGTTACAGTAGGAACAGAAGTATATCCAGTTCCTCTTGAAACTAAATCAACACCAATAATCTGACCATCTAAAACAACTGGAGTATATTCTGCACCAGTTCCACCACCACCAGTTATTGTAATAGTTGGAAGAGTATTATAACTAGAACCCCCAGAAATAATATCGATACCAATAATTTGATTGCAATACTCGTCATCGTACATATCATAAACAACACCTGATATCCAATCATATCTTGGGATAACAAAACATACATCTGATGGACCAATTTGCTTCATAGTGATAATTTCACTACGAACTGCTCTTTCATAAGCATAGCTATCGATAGGATAAGGTGGAGCAGTTTCATCATCCCAAGCTAATGTTTTACCCAAGAAATAATAGTAATTAGAACTTCTTGTTACCACATCTCTGTATACACCTTCTGCAAGAGATTTGTGCAGAATAGTTTTTATTAGAGATGAAGATGATGTTGTACCACTACTTGGTGGAACTATCGAAGATGAAGAAGCTACCATTTACTCTACCCTAAATGTAAAAAGTTGATTAACCTACAGTAACAACCCATGTTACAGCGATAGTATCACCAGCTGATTTACCAACAGATGGGAATGTAGTACGGCAAAGCATTGTACCTGCGCCAGCAGTACCTGAGTTAAATACAGCTGCTTCCTGAATACCAGGAGATGTAGAAGTACCAGTACCAGCTGGGAATGTAGCAGTAAAAGTAACTGTATTAGTTGATGTAGAAGATGAGCATGATACACGACCAACTTCTGCGATTAACTGTGCCTGAGCAGCGTCTGGTGTAGTTGCACTAGTACCAATAGCCATGTGAGTCATAGAAACTGGTGAGTTGGTAGTAGCAATTATCTTAGATGCGATAAAAGTCTTACCTGAGGTAACTACCAAGTTTGGCACTTCAAACTCACGAATTGTTTCACCTGCTGCATTACGATGAAGGATTTTAACCATTCCAGTTGCAGCGATATTGTCTTTATTAAATTGTTCCATAAATTTCTCCTAATTGAGGTTTTAAGCGGTAAAGGTTTCTGTTAAACCTTCACTGTATTCTTGTGAATAATAATCTTGTCCTTGGTAAGAATTCATCCAAATTTGGCCAAGAGTTGTTGTTGGATTAGCTAAGTTTTCTGGGTCTATAGTAACCCCATCATTAATCAGATGTCCAGCATAACTGTTAACAACCTGTTTACCAAGATATTTATCTGTCCTTATAGCAGGCATTTCAGTTATAATGGAAGTATCTGCTAATAATTTGGTAATATCAAAGTTTGATATTACCTCAGATATGCCACTATAGGTTTCGCTAATATTTTTACCAGTATTAAAAGTAGCATCTGAATCTGTCATAGAAACAGATTCAGTGGTAAATCCTGCGCTTGAGCCAGCAGGTAAAACTTTAGTGAATTGGTGAGTCCAAGCATCAGTGGGGGAAACACTTTCTGTGGATAAAGTTACTCCATCATTAAGAATGTGCCCAAGGAAACTATTAGCATCTTGCGCACCAAATCTCTTGGTTGCCGTTTTAAAAACTAATTCTCCACTAGTAACATCAATTGCATCTACAAACCCCTTAGTTAGAGTCCAATAAATTCCATTTATCTGATTTCCAGAAATATCATATTCCTTACCATCCAAGATAAGAAATTCGTCTTCCAATCCAATACCCATAGATTTAACTAAAGATTCTAACTGAACGCTAAGGTCAAAATCATTGGTGATATTAAACTCTCCAAAAAGAGCCATACCAGCTGGATGCAGCATAGTTTTAACTGCTGATTTATATGATGCTAGTCTCTCATCAATTTTAATAACATAAGAGAACGCTTGATAGAATTTACTATCTTGGATAAACATCGAGTCGGATAAGAATCCATTGTTTGTTTCATAGTATCCTGGATATCTAACTAAAGCACCAAGTTTAACATAAATCACAGATGGTTCATCAGAGAATGTTTGGGCATTTGCAGCTGACAGTGAGAATTCACGAAGAACAGTACCAACATAGCTACCATCTACATATGGAGCAAACACATCATATGTTCCTCCGCTTACTGCTACTGCAGAATTAGTTCTTAATGTTAAAGATGTGTTTGAAGCAATAGCAGAAACTATTCCAACCTGAACACCAGAAGAGTTTTTAATTATGTCATTAATCTTTATCTGAGTGTTAAATGATGTTCCAACACCAGTAACAGTAGCACTACTTGTAGAAGCAGTAATCGTACCCGCACCAAATCCTTGACTAGAATAGTAATCAAAGTAATCACTCGAGTTAATATAACCCTGTTCGTTAAACCCATCAGTGTAATCAGAAATGGTTGGTCTGTTAGTATATGACTGGGCTGTTCCTCCAGCGTTACCAAGAAATAAACTACCAACTAAACGAATGTTTCTAAATGTGTATGATTGAGCAGTATAAGCACTACTAATGCTAGTTCCAGGTTCATACGAAGATGGTAATGAGGCTAGAGTAAGAGAAGTATTACTTGCAATACTTTTAACCACTCCAATTAATAATGGTGTAGTATTTGTAGTCCAAATCTCATCACCAACAGCCACACCACCTGCTTGGCCAAAAGTCGTGCTGACTCCAGTAACAGTTAAACTAGATGGAGATGCAGTAATAGTCCCAGATGTAGTTGAAGAATAAGTTTCTGATTTAAGTAGAGTTGCAGTTCCTGCAGAAGCAACGACCCCAGCAGCAATAACATCATTTGATGCAAGAATAGAAAGAGCAAAATCAGAGTTATAACCTAAGCCAAATCTAATTAACTCTGCGTACTTAATACCACCAAACTCTGTGGTAGCAGTAACTTTCATTAAAGCACCAGTACCAGCACCAGATTTTAATTCAAAAACCTGACCCAATCTAAAATATTTTCCAGGTTGGGATATAGAGATAGTTTGAGTTGCTGGTAAAATTTTAGCTTGGAATGTATCTTTAAATTTTATTAAATCACCAGCATTAATTTTACCGAAGAATCTTTTATCTAAAAAGAACTCGTATAATTCATTGGAGAAAATTAAAGCAGTATTTACAACACCAGTGGTAGCTTTTGTTAAAGTTACTATGTTGCCTACAACTGAAACTACTTTACTCCCATCAAATATATTATTTCCTGTGACGAGTTGACCAACTTCAATACCCACAGCTGTAGAAACTGTTATAGTGGTTGAATTTGATGCACCTGTGGCATTTATCTCATATGATTTGCCGATTTTAACAATTCTATCAACTTCACCAATTAGTTGTTCTTTCTTGTCTACAAGAACACGAAGAATTCTTCCTGCTGTTTGAATGTCAACTAATTTCCCGACAATATCATCTGGGTCACCATAATCTACCTGAGCAAAAATTGAAATTTCTTGGTTCCATCTACCATCAGATGCTCTAAGCATTGATTGGTTTGGATATGTTAATTCTACTTGTTTACCATACAATAATTTGAATAGTAACTTATAAGATGCAGCAGATCCTTTAGATAGGTACTGATCTCTTATATGAGAGAGTAAAAATCTTTCGTCTTCAACTACCAATGGAAGATTATAGGCTAATTCTTTTTTAAATTGTACTATAAAATCTTCTAGGGTGATATCAATATCTCTAATGTTACTTAAATCTACACCTTGTGTTTTCAAGTAATCATAGTAGGCTTCAACGAAAGCCACAAATGTTGGGTAGTCCTCCCTGATAAATTCAGGGAGTTGACTTCTAACTACTGACGACAGTGGTGTTCTAACAGGATTTGTATGCATTATGATCTAATAGAATTAAACTGGTAGTTGTAACCTGCTTGTAGGTCACCATTTGTGGTTTCGTCTGCAATTGCTTCAACAGTAATATATTCTGGATCAATCTGTACGATTTGATTTAGGGCAGAGACGACATCATATGATTCTGGTTTAACTTGCCATTCAAACACTGCTCCATCCAACGCAGTAATAATTAAATTTCTAACTACAATTCTACCTAAATCGTAATCGATAGTTCCAATTGTAGAGTTTACAATAACTTTCTCAAAGTTAGTATTGTAGTAGTATAAACGAATATTGCCATTAGCATCATCATCCAAGTAGTGAATCTTAGTACTATTCGGAACAAAGAATCCAGTTGTTCCAAATACCTCACCTTGTTTTCCACCATCTTGAGAAATTGGATTAATCAAATCAATAACATATTGTGCTGATACATTGTATTCAACATCATGTGGGTGACGAATCATTATACGAGTAATATTATTAACGATTGCTGGATCTGCCTGATCAATAATTCTAGTTAATTTAGAATAACGAAGAACTGAATCAAACCTTTCTAAATCGTCATCATTAAATTTCATAATGGCTTCTTTTACTAGGGTTTCAATTTGTCTAGCGGATTTAGTAGTTGTTCTTGGGTTGTAGTGAACAAATGTAGTAACTTTAATGTTAAAAACTTCTGGATCAACAATCTCTGGTGTAATAGAAACTACATTTCTAGAAGCTAAAATATTGTTTCTTACAAATTCTTTTTGCAGGTTAGTTAATTTAGATGCTTCTTTTGGTTTAATACAAATAAATGTTTTTCCAAAAACTGGAGGATCATTATCCTCGCCACCCCATACAGAAACAGTTTGTGCCTCAGGCAACAATTTTAAAATAATAGCTTTATAATCATCTGGGGTAACTGCACGATTTTGAGCAGCATAGTATTTTGGTGCATTAAATTTAATTTCATCGATAGTTTCTGGTGATGCTCCACCACTTGCAATATCTATAGAAGTGACAGATAAGTTACTCCCAGCAATAACGGATCCTGCATATGTGAAGGAAGAAGCAGTATTAGGTGCTTCTAAACTAGAGACCATGTAATCTAAAGTAACTACATTACCAGAAGATAATGCTTTACCCAAATTGTTATTACCAAATGTTATCTCATAAAGACCATCATCGATTTCTTTAAGGAAATAACAATTAGTTATTTCTGTAACCTCAGTTAATACCTCTGCTCTAGTAAACACTTGATACACATCTGAAGAAGCAGAATCTTGTACGCTAACAGTTAATGTATCTAAATCTACATTGGCATTCGGAACGATATAGCGAACACCAGCAGCAACAGTATATTTGTATTGGAGTGGTGTACCTTCTGTAAGAACCAGATTACTAAAAGTATAGTTACCTGCTGTATTAAGAGCAACAGTAACAGCAGATCTGTTATAGAAAATATATGTTACATTATCAATAGAAGTTGTGAACTGTTGCATTCTAGGAATAGTAACAGTAGATGGAGTGCTGGTTGGAGATGCCACAGTAGCATTAACAGTTGCTGAAGAACACTTGGCTGATCTTGGAATATATCCAAGCATTTTAGCAAGAGAAACTACAGATGCTCGTTTGCTGGCAGAATCTAAGAATACTTCATTAACAGCTAGGTTAGTATAGATACCATTATAATGAGTATTGTAGGCTAAAACATCTAAGAGAACAGAAAGACCAGATCCTTCAAAATCGTAATCTTGAAATTCTGTTTGTCCTTTTAAAAAGTTCTTTAAATTAGTTTTAATAGTATCAAAATCTAACTCTGATACTGATATTCTTTTATTGTTTGCCATTTATCGGGTTCTCTCTAATGCTAGATCGAGAGTTATTGGTCTCTCGGTATTGATTATTTTAAATTCTAGTGATACATATACCTCATTGGCATCGATAGAGTCATTAACTTTAACATCTATTATTTCTACTCTTGGTTCAAAGTTATTGATGACATCTATAATCGCTCTCTGTAACATAATAGTAAACATTGGACCAGGAAGTTCAAAGAGCAGTGCTCTAATCGGTGAACCAATCTCGCTATGGAATGGTCTTTCATAGTTTCTGGTCAACAGTAAACTTTTAATAGACTGTTTAATAGCATTGTCGTCGTATCTGCGTGAAATATCCTTAGTTACTGGGTGAGCAGTAAAATTAAGGTCGAGATCGGAAAAGATTCTTGTATTTCTTGACATATTATTATTTAGGTTTATTCTATGAATGAGTTGGTAGAACCTTCAGCTATTGCATCTCCGCATTGGATATTATCACCGATCCTAGCTGCTTTTTTACCTTCGATATATGTTTTACTGGCTCCACTACTAGGAATACGAATATCTGAATTGTGTGTAGTTATACCACAAGTGTGCGCAGCAAATTTACAATTAGAATCGACTACTGCAGCTAGTTTTCCATTAAAGAAAGTCTTAGCCACAGGTGTAGTTATTAGGTTGGTTGGAGCGAAACAACCATGCCCCGTGGACATGTCACCTAGTCTACTTACTGCTGGCATATGATACCAATTCTTTTAAATTTAACATTCCTGGAGTCCAGTTTAGGTCTTGGGCTAGTATTGTATAAGTTTGAGAAGCTACTACAGTATTTGGAACTAAAGGGTCATATGCTTCTGCAAGATAAGTGAATGTTCGACTTCTTGTAGTATCCGCTTTAAATGAAATAACCTGATACAAATTAGTTCTATTAACAGCGTCGAATACTCCAGCATTTTCTCCAATAGTTGTTATGGTTGTGAAAGATCCATCTTCAGCCCTTGTCATTAAACTATCATTAAAAATACCTTTATAATATCCACCAACAGTTCCAGGATTTCCAGCAGCAAATGTTATACTGTTTGGATTAGTTTCTTGTGGAATTATTCGAACATTATAATAAGTAGGTGCACCTGCTTCAACTGGTGGAATCGCAAGTGGATCTCCTGCTGCACCCTCAACATAATATTGTACTGTATGGCTAAAGGAAGCCAGTTCGGCATGAGTACCTAGTAGTGTTTCAGTTGGAACCCACATTATGCAGGTTTCTTATGTGGAGGACAAGTTGCCAATAAAACAAAGCCTTTGCCTCTAAATGCTTGGGCATCATGATTTACCATTGTGAACGCTTGTTTTTTTCTACCTGTCATTTTGTAAGAACAGTGAATCCAGTTTTCAAACGGATGATTATACTCAAGTATAATCTGGTCATATGGAACAACCTTTTCTAGCTTGACACAATACTCATATGTTTTATCAAATTTAGGAGCAAGCATAATTCCAATGTCAACAGCGCATCCCTTTGGATGATCCGATGACTTAGATTCATTAGGTACTACACCTCTTAAACGATATCCAGAATTAATCTTCCATTGTTTTTTATACCCACCAATACCACCTGGAAGAACATCAAGCGCAGGTTCTAATACATTCTGAGCAAGCATAGCCATATTACAAATAATTTCTTGAACTTTGTATAATCTTTCTGGTCCGTCCTTAGTTTCTCTTAACATTTGATCAACTAATTTATGTTTGCCACCAACACCACCATCGATTAGCATACCAAGAGTAAAGTTTTTCGATAGACGGAAGTCATCAGTAAAGTTTGTAGTACCGTAAATAATTTTGCAGTCTACAGGAACTTCTTTAGCGTTTGCAGATGGTTTAGTTATTGGAGTGGCTTCTTCTGCAACTGGTGGAGGAGCATTAACAACACCTTCAGTTCTAGCGGTTTGATGTGTTGCTGCTCTACCTTCTGGTGTTTCTGCAATATCAGGTGTTTCAACTACTGCTTTATCTTCAAATTGTCTTTGTGGTGGAACAGTATAAGGAACAACTGCATTAAACGGAGAACCTTTTGCTGGTGGAGTTAATGCAACATTTTCTACAGCTGTAGCTGCAGCTGCTCCATTACCAAATTGCCCCTCAGAATAATCCATACTGGTTTTTCCGCCAGAAAGATAATTCGCAGCACCTTCGGATTGTACATTAACTGTAGATCCTTTAAGACTTAACGCAGAAACTGCTTGCATATTAAATGCTGCTTGAGATTTAACATTGACACTACCAGCATCAATACTTAAAGCACCCACAACTTTAACCTTCATATCATTACCAACTGCTAATGTTAAATCACCAGCAATACCAATATCAGCATTAGTACCAACTCTCACTGTTGCATTATTTTCAACATGAATATTCGCATCTGTTCTTGCATAAATGTTTGTATTACCTTCTACAGTAATATTTAATTCACCATCTACGCTGACGCAACCATTTCTTTCCATGATGATAAAATTATCACCAACAATATAATTAACTTGCGTTCCAGTAGGATCAATTTCAGTGAATGTACCAGAGCGGTGATAAGTATGAATTCTTTCATATCCTGGGGTATCATCAAACTCTTGAATATGCCCAGACTCAGTCTCAAGAACTTTATTGTATGGATACTGTGCGCCATATGTTGATAATGGTTGATCCCAAGATCCTAGGTCAAGTGCTTTCGGAACAGTTAATTTACGAACCACATCTTTTTTATTAACAACAGTACCATCAATAATACCACGAGCTAATCTATTTGTATCTGGTTCACCAATATAAGCTAATAGTGGATATTTGTTATTTGGGTCTCTAAATCCAGTATTAATAGAACCAGATTTTATACTCTCATCCGATGGTCTTGGTGTTGGATCTTTAGTGTCTTTTGGAGGTTGTGGCACTGGTGCACCAGCACTTTTTTCAGTTCCACCTTCTGCAACTGCTCCATAAAAATATTCATAATATGTTTTTTTAAGTTCAGCAATATCAGGAGAGTTAACACCCACACCTTTTTTTGCTGCATAAAAATAATCAGGATGTTTTGAAGGAGGAACACCCTTGGATGTTCGATCTTTAATATAAAGAGCAGCAATTATTGCACCGACATTGATGTCATCACCAAGAGAGTCTGGATTGTTAATAAGATCAATTTTAATTCCATATGTTAATGCTTGCTGTTGGTACTTGGTATAGTTTGCACGACCAGTTAATTGAATAAAACCTCTACCGTAATATTTTCCACCATCAGCATCATTTAGGTTTCCTAACTGGTTTGATATACCTCTTTTTGTAGTGCCATAAGCCCATGAGAAGAATTGTTCTCGTGTGATACCTTTTTTGGTAGCGTTTGAATATTTTGCAACATCATCTGGTGTGGCAAAAGAAAAGATTTCCTTTAACCTTTTTTCATCATAATTAAAAAATTCTTTTCGTTGAATCCATCTAGACTCACCGCCAGCAATAGCAAGGATAGAACACTTTTGTTCTTTAGTTGTCAATCCAACTTTATCACATGCAGCGATAATGGCTTTAATACCTGCTGTAGAAAGTGCTACATTATCTGAAGATTTTTTAGGTGGTACTGTTGGAATTACATCATTGGTTGATGAAGATTTAACAGGTGATGCTATGGATGATCCAGTAGTGACTGGTGTTCCATCTCCAGATCTAACTATTGTGCCGTCACCAGTTCTTAGTGCAGTATCATATACTTTACTTTCAGCAACTGCAGATAAATTAGTTGGTGCTGCTTCGAACGATATAATATTTTCTTCAAGTTTAATAACTGGTTTACTAATAGTTATTTTTGTTCCACTATCGATTGACACAATAGTAGAGTCAGAAGGAATACCAAAACCTATCACCTTCATGTTAGGTTTTAGTTGTGTTGTTAAATTATTTGACCCATTTTCTGGATCATAGAAAGTTAATTGTTTACCATTAGTTGGTCCAGGAACAGTTCTTAATTTTAGATCTGTAAGTTTAACGGAAGCAGTAATAGATCCATTATCATCTGCGTCAACAGGTAAGGGTGAACTTGGAATACCACCAAGTGTCCCTAAAAGAATGGGTTGTTGTTTATCATCATCAGCAAATATAATAATAACCGATGTGCCTTCAACTGGACCAACAGGAGATTGTCCAATTCCATTCATCGCTGCAGAAGTAACTGGCTGAACGGGAACTGCCCATGGAAGATCTGCTGTAGGTAGCTGAGATTTATCGTGAGTGTGCAATCCTACAACTCTGACTTGACATCGCCCAAGTCTTAGTGGATCACTTCTATTTTCTACGACACCATAGTAAAAATTCATTATTTTGCCCTGTTCATATCAATCATTGATGATTCTTTAATAATTTCCATATAACACTCATGTTTTTCTCTATCAATGTAATGGTTTATTGCTGCGATAATATAATTACCTGAAAACATTTTATCTGTTGTATCTTTATCTGCTTTTGATAGTGGTTCAATTTTCTTAAGATCTAGAGCAATTTTCAACCCAACAGTATAATCGCATCTTCCAGGAACTGTAATATTTAATTTATTAGCTTCCGACAATTTTAATAAAGATATTCTTTCCTGATTAGTCTTTGCATTTGTCACATCTTCAAAACCATTAAAATTTCCATAATCTTTTGGTAAATTTATAATCCTTGAGTTAGCCCTAAAAATTGCACGATCTGAATTTATTGCATATTTATTAAGGTGTTTCTGTTTATCAAATTTTTGAAACATATTATAATTTTTTGCAGAATATGTTTTCTTAACTACATCATATGATACTTGTCTAGAAGATAGCATTCCAGTTCTAATACGATCCATATAATCGAACGCTACTGGAATGCTAATCTCAAGAATTCTTTTAAAGTCTTCTGTGGTATTTCTAACACTTCCACCACCTGGACGATCATCACGAGTATATTTGTCATATACAAATGATGCAAATGTTGCATTTGCATAAAGAGTTTCTAAAGTCATAAAATAGAATCCATCTCTGTTCTCAAAAAAGATATAGCTGGGTGAGCCATTTTTATTAATAGCTTGGGCAGCTAGATACTGAATATTCTCAACTGGACTCCAGTAATTTGAAATGTATTTTGTATTATTAGAAGTTTCTTCTACATAGACCTTCTTAGTAGTTTCTAAACCATATGTTTTATCTGTTAAGAATGGTTTGATCAGTTTAGATATCTGGTCACCAAATACTTTGCTAATTTTCTTATTTAAATCTACTACTGCTTCTACAGAAATAAAGTGTAATTGATATACTACTGATTTATCACCAGTCATCTCTCTGCTGGTCATTTTGTAAATATAATATTTACCTTTAATGTTATTTTCTTTTAAAGTGGGAGTACTAATTTCTAGTTCAAGAAATTCTTCACCAATAAATGGGAAAAGATTAACTAAGTCAATTGAGTCTTTAAGAATTAAACTGCCAGTAATAAATGGCGAAAATAAATCCTCATAGAATTGCACATTAATAACTTGTGCGCCAACATCTTGATAAAAACCCTTTGGGGTAATTATTCTAACTTTATCGATGCTGACATCGCCAGCAAATCGCAGTACTGAACTAGGTTTCATTACAATAGATCTTTATAGTCATTCAAAATGATGTTTATAATTCGTGGAGATATTAATTTTATTCTGCGTTTCGCTTCATTATTATTTTGAAACCAAATTAAGTTAGTCACAGAAACTGCGCCAGCTGTACCTGAGTTAACTACAAAACCTGCAGCATTCTCATAATGATGAATATAGTTTTCTCTATTAGTTGTTTCTATTGTTAGGGTTGTTCCTGATGTTACTATTGGCACATAAGATATAGCAAATTTAAATGTATTTTCTGTTACTTCAGTTACAGTAAATGTTCCATTAGGAACTGTTACAGTCGAACCAGTTGTTGTTAGAGATAATGCACCACCAGTAACAGTAACTGTAGTAGTTGGGCTAACTAATATCCCATGTAGTGGAGCAGTAACAGTAATCTTTCCGCTAGAATATACCCAACTTGTTGCAGTAATTGTAGGATTGAATATAGCCTTAGCTGCACTAATACAATTATTATCTGTTAGTGGCCAATCGCTTAGATAATCATATCTCTGATTTGCCAACATTAAAATCCAATGATATTCTGGGTCTCCATAAACTCGTTCTGCTACAATTTCTGGAGTATCTCCATCCATAATATCATATTCGTCAAAGACTGCAATGTTATCTAATACTTCTTTTCTGAAACGAACATTCCTAGTTATATCTTTAACTATGTGAGTTTTAGTTTCAAAATCACCATATTTAAAATCGTATAAGAATACTGGAAATTCTTTAAAGTACATTATAGACCATCCTCAATCTTATCTTTGGTTAATAGAGCCAACTCACGGAATGACATCTGAACATTAATCTGTGTGGGCATGCCGTTATCGAATGTAGTAAAATTACCATTTGGAGTATAGTTGATACTCATCTCAGTCAATACACATGATGTGTGGCGATGTATATGTGTATTTTCTAATCCACCCTGATAATAGAAGATATCAAATTCAGATGGATATATGTAAACAAAATTATTTGCATCTTTAAATTCAGGATGCATGTGTAATTTGAACTGGTGAATAATTCTTAATACATTTTCTGCTTCGCCAGAACTTCTAGGAAAGAACTGGTATTCGAACTGGAATGTTCTAAAATCTACACCTTTAAATACTTGTTCTTTCTTTGGGTTTGCAGCTAAGCCTGTAGCTGCAGAGTTTGCGGCAGAATTTGGTCCTTTTGATAACATCAAGTTAGTTACCATAGCCTGTGCTGGATCAGCTAAATCTTTAATCTTACCACCACTGCTTGTTGCTTTTAAAATCTCTTCAATACCAGAAGTTGCCATTGCCATCGCTAAAGTGTCTTCTTCACTCCACTGCATTCCATAGCGAATTTGAAGCTGGTTTGGAATATGTAATGCGATGGCAGTCTTTAATCTTTTCTGTGCTCGTGAAGCAGTGGCTGCATAGTTAGCTGTTGCTGCAGCACCGACTGTAGATAGTGCAGCTACACCACCTGAAACACCACCTGCTCCTAGGGCTTTACCTAATAGCGCACCACCAACATTTAATCCTGCGTTGGCTGCGAATAGTTCTGTGGTTGATACATCTGTGGCAATCAAATCTCCACGATCTCTTGGAGTAATCTCTTTAACAAATAGATCTTCATTATCTTGTTTACCAAGTTTAGAGTCTACTTGAACATTGATGTAAAATACTACATAGTTACCACCATATATTCCTGTTGGCGATAGCAAATCGTCTGGGTAAGAAAATTGCTCAGTATTGTACTTATTAGAAAACTCTGATGGATTTTTTCCACGACTTCCGTACTTTATACCACTTTTTAGTGGTATAGACTGAGGTCCAGAATCAGTAATGCTGGCTAAACTTGCGTCTGGGTCAAATGCCATGTTTTTTTTCCTAGGACTAAATAGTTGGTTAATACTTATATTATTTAGGCATGTTTCATAAAAGAAAGTTTACCCCAGTTTTTCCAGAAAAGTATAAAGGCGACCCAACGAACATTATAATGAGAAGTTCGTGGGAAACCATGTTTGCTAACTGGTGCGATAAGAACTCCAATATAATTAACTGGAGTTCAGAGGAAACTATAATCCCATATCGTTGCCCGACCGATAACCTTATTCATCGCTATTTTGTTGATTTTAAGATAACTATTAATACAGGAAAAACTTACCTAGTAGAAGTTAAGCCAAAATATCAAACAATTGCACCAGTGTATCCAGGGAAAAGAACCAAAAGATATCTCACAGAATCCTATGCGTATATGAAAAACCAAGCTAAATGGGAAGCTGCTAATATTTATGCTAAAGATAGAGGGTGGGAGTTTAAGATAATAACTGAACACGAGTTGGGTATATCACCTAAATAATCTTATGGCTAAACAAACATTACTCGATGTATTCGAGAGAAACCAGTACGATTTAAAGACTTCTGTTAAGAAGAGTCGTTCGTGGTTTGAGCAACAGGTCTTATTAATGACCAAGCAGCAAATCACCCCTCCGAGGGTGCTTGCTGGTAATCCAGATCAGCTAGCAACTAGAGTGTTACCTGGACACCTGTATATGTTTCTTTATGATCCTAAGACTAAGGCAGATTTACCGTATTATGACAGGTTTCCACTAGTGTTTCCATTTAGAAAAACCCCAGATGGGTTTATCGGATTGAATATGCACTATCTTCCATATCAGCTAAGAATACAGTTGTTAGATAATCTGTTAGTATTTGCAAACAATCAAAGATTTGATGAGACTACTAGAATTAAGTATTCTTGGGCATTGATTGATGGTGTTTCAAAATATAAAGCAGCACAACCATGTATAAAACAGTATCTCTCTGGACATGTTAGATCTCAGTTTAGACAAGTAACTTCTTCTGACTGGGCAACTGCTATGTTACTTCCAGTTGAGAGATTTGTTGGTGCTTCCAAACAAGAAATCTGGGCAGACTCCAGAAAGATAATTAGAAAGAGCTAAGAATGCCATTACTACCAGCAGACACTCCAAGGCAAGACTCTAAACCTAAAGCAATTAATGAATTTATTGCTCAGGTAAGGGGATCTGGTATGATGAGGCAGAATAGATTTGCCGTCTTATTAACTCCACCTGTTAGTATCCTTCCAGAAAACTTAAAACATGTTCTGTTATTTTGCGATAGTGTTCAGCTTCCTGGAACCAATTTCTCTACAGTACAAAATAGAACATATGGTGAATTTAGAGAAGTCCCTTACGAAAAATTATATGATCCGTGTAGCTTAACTTTTTATGTTGATGGTGATTTAAAAGTTAAACAACTATTTGATAGATGGACAAATCAGATTCAAGATCCTATTACAAGAAATTTTAATTATTATGATAACTATGTATGTGATATGACTATTCAAGTACAAGATCTACAAGACAATAGTAGATATGATATGATTCTTCACGAATGTTATCCAAAAACAGTTGGGTCTATTCAATTAGACCATAATAATAAAGATGTTATGAAATTGACTGTTACAATGCAATTTAAGTGGCATGAAACACATGCGCAACAAGTGTTATACACATATGAACAGGTTTCATCTGAAGATATAGAAAGAGCTAATAAAGATTTTACTGGTTATCAACAAACAGTTAATAAATCGTTCCTACAAAGAGCGGGAGACTATTTAACTGGTTCAGCTATAACTTATGGTATTACAAAACTTCCAGGACTTTTGAGATTCTAATAAATACAAAATTGAGGTAAATTATGAAGATTGATAATTCGTTATCTACTGAGTTTGGGATACAACCAATGGGCAACACTGAGGTGATAACAAAAACTGGAGAAGTTATTAACGACTCTACAAATAAAATTGAAGCAGATTATGATACAACTCGTAACAATCTTCGTGTTTTATTACAGCAAGGGCAGGAAGCACTACAGAAGTCACTCGATGTGGCTATGCAGTCTGAGCATCCAAGAGCATTTGAAGTTGTTGGTAATTTGATGAAACAGTTGGCTGATATTAACCAACAGTTATTAGATCTACACCAACAGAAACAAAAGTTAGATGGACCAAAAGAAGGTTCACGAAAAGAAGTGACGAATAACAATGTTATCTTTACAGGTAGCACTGCTGAGTTGAATAAGTTAATTAAGAATATGTCTAAAGGAGAATAATTATGGCATTGCCAAAGAATAGTACACCAATTTATAACTTGGTGGTTCCGTCAACTAAAAAGTCTGTTACATATAGACCATTTTTAGTTAAAGATCAAAAAGCACTTTTAGTGGCACAGCAAAGTGATGATCCTAGAGTTATGATTGATACTTTAAAAGAAGTTATTAAATCTTGTATTACAGAAACTATTGATGTTAATAAATTAGCAATGTTTGATATTGAATATATCTTCACACAGCTAAGATCTAAGTCTGTCGGTGAAACTGTTGATATTGTTTTATCCTGTGATGTAGATCACGGAGAAGATAACGCAAAATCTAAGATTCAACATACAATAGATCTATCGCAATTGAATGTTGAAGAAAAAGAAGGACACACTAATAAAATAGAGTTGTTTGGAACAGTAGGTGTTGTTATGAGATACCCAAATATTGATGATATCAAAAAGCTGCAGGGTGGAGTAACAGCTGAGGATACATTTAAATTAGTAGCGTCTTCAATTGATTACATTTATGACTCTGACCAAGTGTATTATTCAAAAGATCAAACTGAAACTGAGTTAATGGATTTTATTAACAATCTGACTTCTGAACAGTTCAGTAAAATACAAAGTTTCTTTGATACAATGCCAAAGCTGTCCCACACTATTAATTATAATTGTCCTGTTTGTAATAAAGCGCATACCGTCCACTTGGAGGGAATGCAAAGTTTTTTTTAATAAACCTTTGTCATGACAGCTTGGTGAATCATTATAAAATGAATTTTGCCTTGATGCAGTACCACAAATATGCTTTATCAGATATTGATAACATGTTACCGTTCGAGCGAGAGGTCTATGTCTTTATGTTAAAAGAATACTTAGAAGAAGAAAAGAAACGACTAGAGAGCAAATAAATGGAACTCGTACTACAAAAACAATCTAACCAGCTGGCGGAATCAGGCAGCAAACCAATCGGATCCTCTGGTATCGGAGGTGGTGGATCAGGTGCAGCTGGTGGAATGGGTAACTTGGCGCAGGAACTAATTGGTTCTTTACAAGATTTAACATCTGGTGTGAAGAAGTTAATTACTGCTGTTCAATTTAACACTAGAGCGATTGGTAGTATACCATCCGCTAGTAGTGGTGGTGCTGCTTCGGGTGGCAAAGGTTTAGAAACGGAAGTTGAAGGTAATAGATCTAGAGATGCCCAAACTGCATTATTAATTAAGATCGAAGAAAACACTCGTGGCATGGGTGGTAAAGATAGTAAAAAAGATAAGAAAAAAGATGAAGAGTGGTCGTTTTTAGATTACATTAAAGGGTTTGGTTTAGCATTGGCTGCAACTCTTGGTGCTATCGCAGGTATGATAGCTGGACAGCTTAAAACAATGAAATTCTTCTTTGATAAAATTGTGGATTCTATTAGATGGGTAAGTAAAACTATCTTAAGGTTTGCTACATATATTGATGATCTATTCGGTGGTGTAGTACAGAAAAAATTACAACAAATATCAACCTTTGTTGATGACTTAGTTACTGGATTACGACAACGAATTGGTAATGTAGGAAAATCTATTGCAAGTTTCTTTGAAGACTCTGGTAAACAATTTAAAAAGATGTTTAGCTTCTTAGAAGAATCAGATATCGGCAAAAAATTAAAAAGTGCAGTAAATTCTGTTCAAGATACCTTTAGTAAATTTAGTACAGCTATTGCAGAAAGTGATGCTCTTAAAAAATTAAAATCTATTGGCACAGCAATACAAGAAACCTTAATGGGTCTCTGGAACTCAATTAAGGGTGTGTTCTCAGGATTAAGTTCAGAAGGCACAATAGGAAAGATATTCAAAGCGATCGGAAACTTTTTTACTGATGTTGGTGCTTACTTTGGTAAACTATCTGGGGTATTTAATGCAGTGTTTAAAGCATTCAGCAAAATATTCTTTTGGGTAGGTATCGTTATGGGTATTTTTGATACTGTAACTGGTGCTATAGATGGATATAAAAAAGATGGTGTACTCGGTGGCATCAAAGGTGCGATAACTGGTTTAATAAATGGTGTGTTCCTGTCGTTCTTTGATTTACTTAAAGACTTACAATCTTGGGCATTAGAAAAACTAGGCTTTACACAAGCAGCTGCGTTTTTAGATTCATTCTCATTCCAAGATCTATTCACTAAACTAGTAGATAAAACTTTTGATATTATTTTAAATCCAATAAAGTATATTACAGGGTTATTCGATAAATTAGACTTAAAGGCATTGATATTTGATCCAATGTCAAAAGCATGGACATTTCTAAACGAATCTCTTGGTGGTATACCGCAAAAGATTGTTGATAACATTAAATTATACATCATGGATCCATTGGCTAATGCCTTTGCTCCAGTTGTTGATATGTTTAAAGATATGGCATCAAAGGTAATCGGATTCTTTAGTGAGTTTAAGATTCCTGGAGTAGAAGTTACTATTCCATATGTTAATAAAACATTTGGAATTGGACCATGGTATCCATTTAAGAGTAATTCAAAATCTGATGCACCTGCGGCAGCACCTGCACCTGCGGCAGCACCTGCGCCACAGGGTACTAGCGCAGGAACACCACAAGCAGCAAATACTTCAAGAGTAGAGTTCGCTAAAACTGATCCTAGATTAACAACTAATCAACCAGCTGATGCCTCCAATGTGACTGATAAATCTGCAAGAAATGCTGATGCAGCAGTAGCAAGAACTAATGGAGGTGGTGCAAGTAATACAGTTATTGCACCTAGTGTGAGTAATGTGTCGCATAAGACTGAGTTAATTAGACCATCTGTTAGAAATCAAGACTCTTCGGTGAGTAACTGGTTACGAAGAGACCTATCCTTCTAAAACAAAAAAAGGGATCCAACAGGATCCCTTTCTCTTTTCTACTCTAAAGATTAATCTTCTTTAGCGATCTTCTCAAAGTAAGACATAACATCATCATCGTCTTCTTCTATCGCCTTAGGTGCTGGCGCAGGTTTAGAAGCAATCTTTGGTGCTTGTGCTACAGGACGATCTTCATCTTCAGCGATCTGTGCAGCAGACTTGCTAGCAAAAGAATCACCAGACAAAACCTCATTTAGTTTCTTCTTCAACTCATCATAAGACTTGAAGTTCTTACGATCAGTAAACTCAGACAACTTAACCTGAGCAGAAGCGATCTTAACGATTGTTTCGTCATCACCAATTGCTGCTGGTTCCATAAATGCAGACTCATCATAGTTTGCGTAACCATCTTTCTTACGCATACGCAACTTGAAGTTTGCACCTTCCCAGAAGTCGAAGACATTGACTGGCTTCTCATCTTCAAAGGTTGGACGAGCCTTGTCCATAATCTTATCAAAGATTTTCTTACCAAACTTCCACAAGAATACTTTACCTTCATTCTCAGGATGCTTAGGATCAGAAACAACCAAAATATTGGCAGTGAAACTTAGGCGACGCTTTTGTTTACGAGCAATCTCTTTGTTTGCTTCAGAACCAGAGTTCCAAAGTTGTGTGTTCAATTCACCGACTGGATCATTTTCACCAAGAGTTGTTAGGGAGTTTTCGATATACCATTTTCCAGTTGGACCTTGGAAGCCATGTGAGAAGATACGAACCCATGGGAGTTCATCACCTTCTACACGAGGTAGAAATCGAAGTGTTGCTGTTCCGTTGCCAGCCTTGTCACCTTCGAGTCGCCAAAAGCGATCGTCTGTAAAAGACTTTTGTTCGGATTGGGGGTTTGCGACTTTTTCGAATGCGTTTGAGATTGCACCAAAGTCAGAGTTGCGCATCTTGCGCAGAGATTGAATATCCATCGTATTTCCTTTGTATTAAAAGTATTAATTTGTATTATCGTTTTGTATATGTTGAATTTGAATCTCATCACTAATCTCAATATCATCGTCAAATGAATCATCATTTAAATCATATTCATCATCTTCAACATAACTATTTAGCGTTTTCATACCACCACCTTTTTTACCAGTGGACTTTCCAGAACGCTTTCCAGAAAATTCGTTATCAGTCTTTTGTTTATTGTATGTTTTACCCATTGTATCACTCTGCAAGTTCTTCTTTAAAATGATCGAAGATTTTACCTATCTTAATTCTATCGTATTTCACGAACCCAGTCAACTTTTTAATTCTTCGCAACTCATCTTCCCATATGTACTTTACAGAAGCATGGGTTGACCAGTCATCAAGTATTTCTATCTGGTCGTTTATAATATTTAGAGTTTCTATTGCAATTTTACCTCCAACAAATAAGTTTAGTGCCACGGGATATTCGTTTTCTGTAAACTGAAATATTGCAGTGGGTTTTAACTTGTTCACTTCAACATAGGTTATTAGGGTTGCTAAGTCATCCACGAAAATCTTAGTCATGGACTGTTTTCGTTTCTGCCATTGCAGATAATTATCATCTGCTTCTTGACCAGCATAAATCGCTTGGTCATTGCCATACGCAAAGTTCGCTACAAAGAACTGGATGATGTCTTTATCATCTGGTCGTTTGCTTGCTAACTTCTCAAAAATGTATCTGTCATTGCGAGCATTAAATGCTTCACGAGTACCACGAACATTACCTCTGTTTTCAAAAACATTAAATCTGTCTGTGGTGAAGTGAAGTTTAATCGCTAGGTAATAACGATATGCCTTAAATCCATCCATTACACATCCAGTTGTGCTTGCTTTGGTAAGTAGTTTAAATCACGAAAATTCATTTCAATCTTATCTTTCAGAGACTTGTTAATCAACTTCGATACATCTTCTGGTTCTAGATAGTTTTGTTTACAATATTCAAGAACAGCGTCCATATATGTCATTTTACTATCACGAACCATCTGCTCTATGTGAAGAGAGAATTCGTTTGCAGTTTTAAACATTTCGTTCTTTGCTAATCCAGTACTGAGTTGCTCTAAGTTCATGATCTACCTTTTCGTATTCTTTGAGTTTATTTTTATAGAGTTTCCAAACAGGTGTATCCGTTCTATCAGGATCCATCTGTCGTTCAAACTTCTCAAGGAACATAGAGAAGAATTTATCTAATTTCATTTTTTGGACTTGTAAGTCGCTATACTTCTCAATCAGTGTCATAATATATTATACCTTATTTGTTATTGCAAGACAAGTTAATCATGTTACCACCATAGAATGCAACATCCATGATGAGTGCTTCATTTTCATTTTGCAACTTCTCAATCTGCGCTTTCATAGTTTGTATTTCTTCATAGTGTTGATTACGGAGAATTTCAATCTCTGCATCTTTCTCAGAACATTTAACACAAAATTCACTCATTTCAATCCCCTAATGTAATCAATTACCTGTTTAGCATCTCTGTAGCCTGATGCTTCAACAGCTTGATCAAGATAGTCTGATGCAATCTCACTTAGTTGCTTTGCTTGCATCTTAACTAACATCTCATTAGAGAGATGAGTAAATTCTTGATCAGACGAGCCATCATCATAAACATTTTCCCATGTTCCGTCTTTGCGGAGTCTAATCTTCATTATATGTTTCATTAACCTCTCCTCATCGTAGCAATATCTCGTGCTTGTTCATCAGAGAAGACTGGAACTGCATTTGACTTATGCATCGTACCAATACCCTTAATGGCAGTGCCAGTGTAAACAGGGTTAGGTTTCTTATAACAAGGTGCGCCAGTGAATGGAAGACTCGGATGCTTAGGTGTCTCACGACAAGCAGGTTTTCCGAGCGAGTATGTAAAGCCATCATCCTTAGTCTTTGCTATCGGCTTCTTTGACTCATACTTCTTTAACATGGCTTCCCATGATGCTTTCAACTCTCGTTGTTTGGCATTCGGTTTCTTCTTCTTGGACTTTCCAAGTGATGTATGTAGAAATTGCATAAGATCTATTATACCTTAAATGTTATTTAATGTCAACTGGTTTATTATGAAAGCAATATTCGTCATACCATTTATTTCTATTACTACCGAAAGACATACTAGATTTATTATTTGGCCAATAGGATTTCCAAACTTTTGCAGGAAATAAAAATATACGAATATAATTATAATCTGATGGTTTTAATTCATCATCGCAAACAAAAACCATTAAATCACAAGATTTTGTTTTTAGATTGGACATGTTTGCACTTGCAGTTGCATTACCATTTTTACTTGGTGTTCGATTCAAAAATGACCATTTGATCTCTACCTTTTTGGTTCCCCTCTGAGTGTCATATCCATAAGCATCAATTAGTTGATGACCAAGTAAATATGCTCCAACAAATTCTGCAATTTTATCTACAGGCAGACCAACACTTTTCTTTAGAAAATCTCTGATTGGTTTGTGTTCAACCATAGAGATTAATGCTTTAGTTGCAACAACTGTTTTATTCGTTCGAAAGATTACTTCTTTAGAAGCAAGTTCATTTAGAGTCATGATTAAGCACTCACTACGAAGCCAGTTGTATCTTTCTTGGCTTTACCTTTGGCTTTAAGACCAACAATAACACCCTTTGGATCCAAGAAACGAAGATCTGTCTCGTCACCATTGATAACTGGACGACCAAGATATGTTTCTGGCACTTTGTGGAATACAGCTGCAACATTCATACCATTTGATAATGCGATACGAACATCCATATCATTACCATCTGCTTTAGAGAAAGTCAGGTGGTAGTTAGGAATATGTTTAACTTTACGATTGTTGATTTTGGTATAGTCGTAGAATTGGACTTCTGGGAACATCTGAAAAATGTTCTTGCCATTTGCAACTTCATACTTCTCCCATGAGAGATCTGAAGTACCATTCAAACGAAAGACTGGAATGAGTCCTTGTTTTTCTGCTTTGGTTTTTGTTTTGATAATCTCAACAGTCAACTCATTGAGGAATGCTTGACGATTTTCGAAGAATGCTTTGGTCTTACGAATTCGTGCTTGCTGAATCACATTAGTGGTTTCACCTTTCTTGAAGATGCCCCCACGACCAGCAAGATTCAAACATGCAAAGGTGCAACCTTTTGTTCGTTTAGGACAAACTTCTTTACCTGATAAATCAGCAGGTGCAAAGTGTAACACTGAAGACAAGTAACCTTTCTTCAAACCCTTCAACAACTTTGGGTTGCCAACTGTAAGTAGACTCATTTTTAACTTCCTTTTCAACGATATAATAGAGATATTATACGCTAATTGTGAATTAAAGACAACCCCCTAGAACACCTGTATCCTAGAGGGTTGGTTTGGTAAGTAGTTACTTACTTAGTGGATTTCGGGGTAGGAAACCCTTGTTGATGAGAAGCTGCATAGGCTACACAAACTACATCTGATGCGTTTGCATAGGCACAACGAATTGCAACAGGATCAATTCCCTTTACAATCGCTGATTCTACATTTCTCTCAACTGACTTCATCTCACTGTATCCATAGAAAGTAATCGAACCAATTAGTGTCACTATTGCAAGTGTAACACAACCAACAAAAACATTATCATTCATAATCATCCCCTTTAATTTACCAAGAACCATCATCTAAGACAGCCCTAACCCAAAATGGTCCAAAATAAACAGATGCCATATATCCGTTTGGATCTGTATCAGTTGGTCCAGTTTTTTCTACTCGAAATTCCCAGTGGTAAGGATTCAAAACAAACCCTATCCAGATTCCAGAAAATTTTACATAATTAAGAAAGTTCTTTAACTTCATCGCATAATCCTAATTTTTTGGCTTCAGAGGGACTTAACCAAATATCCTGTGGTGGCAAAAGAACCTCTCGGATTTTTGCATCAGATAACCCAGAACACTTTTTATAGTGATGGATCATTTTCTTGGTAGTTAAGTCAAACTCTTTTACCGTTGCGAATAACTCGTGTTCTTTACCAAACGCACCCCAAGAATACTGATGTGACAGTATAGATGTATTTGGTGTTAGAATACGATGCCCTTTGTCACCAGCGATAAAAATCATAAGTCCAGCTGATGCGATCTGTCCTAAGCCAATTGTGCGAATAGGAATTGCTGAACCCTTCATAGTATCAATCACTGCAAACGCTGCATTTAAATCACCACCTGGAGAACAGATGATGAGATTCAATA
>Ga0247723_1000400_pt1 | contig 29880 bp, 16 predicted proteins | sample MSEWelMarce5H_FC_FD_189079 | JGI IMG/M metagenome (GOLD analysis project Ga0247723, IMG submission 189079) | Subsurface sediment microbial communities from gas well in West Virginia, United States - MSEEL Well Study Marcellus 5H_FC | ecosystem: Environmental > Terrestrial > Deep subsurface >... | reverse complement strand
CCTTATACAATCTAGTTTATTTTACTATATTTGTATAAATGTTGGCTCTAAGAGAACAACCCAATCAGTTTATTCCCGAAAACCAGAAAGATCAAAAATGGTTTTTAGGCAATTTGCGTTATATCGCAGAGAAGTACAATACACAACAAAATCAATTAGGGTATCGTCACGTCAACACTCTTCAAAAACCAATCGAAGAGATGATTCGTATGTTTACTTACTACCTAGGTAAACAAGAAAACAAAGATTACTACTACACCAACCAAGACGAAAACAACTGCGACTTACCAACTGTTTGGATTAATGGACAGAAGTTGACTTCTATGATTGACTTCATGATTGGTAATGCAATCAAAATGATTGAGAACATTGAACCTTCAGTTCGTGGCACCTCTCAAGCGATTGTTTCTCGTAAGTCCAAAAAGTTGGAATACGCTTTGATGAAGTTAGAACTCCAGGAACTTGTAGAAATCATGAGTGCCAAAGGAGTTGAATTCAACCCTGTTGGCATGGAGACGTTTCAAAACAAAGAAGAATTGTTTCGTCACATGAAATACGACTACAAAGAACAGGCTGAAGTAGTTGCTCAAAGATTGGCTGAAGATATCCTTCACCGTAACCACTACATTGAAAAGTACAAACAGTCTTTTCTTTACTTGTTGCTTGGTGGAGTTTGCGGTATTGAAAATACAATCCAGAATGGAAAGCAAAAGAAAGACGTTATCCTACCTTACAATTTGATTTGGGATAACTCAGTAGATGATGATTTCAATACCAAGGCTCATTTTGTAGGAAAGATTGAATGGAAAACCCCTGGTGAAATCCTTTCGAATCCTACTTATATGGAGACTCTGACCCCCGAGGAGGTAGATGAGATTCGCCAAATGACGCACCAAAACATCGATAAGATGTTGGGCGAAGAATACATCACCAGCACTAAGTTGAGATGGTGGTATAATTATTCGGGCGTGCCAAAGATCGCGTGTATCACCGGGTACTGGATTGGATATAAAGAATTGCGTTACGAAAAAACCAAAGACCAGTTCGGAAACGAGCACTTTGCAAAAATTCGTACCAAACACAATTCTAAATATTGGACCAAAACAGTTTACAAAGGCACCATTATCGCCAACAAATACGTGGTTGAATACGGTGAACAAACCAATATTGTAAGAAAATCAGATGAAATGGCTGAAGTTCAACTTCCCATTTCTGTGTTTCTTCCCAATATGGTGATGGGTGAGACTCGTTCTATCGCGTCTCGTCTTCACAAACACCAGGATCGTATCGATTTCTTGAATAACGAGATCACCAAAATGATCACCCGTGCCAAGGGTAAAGTGTTTATCATGAACAAACACAAGTTGGGTAGTGCTACTTCGCAAGAAGTCCTTAACGATTTTACTCGTATGGGCATTCACATCACCGATGGCAACGCAACCGGGGAAGATTTTAACCAAAGCGACTACAACAAAGTAGTAGAAATCGTTGATATGACACTCGATCCCAACGTACAAATGATTATGGCTCTTCGTCAAGAGGAAGAAAGAATCATGGAAGAGATTGTCAACGTACCAAAAGTAGCCATGGGACAACAGCAAGGTTACTTAGGTGCCAAAACTCAAGCAGGTTCTATTGCCCAATCTAACTTGGGTACTGCTTATTTATACCAAGGCTTTATTCAGTTCATTGAAAAAGACTTACAGTTTGCCTTAAACCAATATAAAATTTCCCTTTTGACTAACAACGACCCCGAAATCGGTGTGTTGGGTGACAGAGAAATGGAATTTATCAAGGTAACCGACAATTTTAAGTTTGAAGATTTTGGCGTTTATATTAAAATCAAAGACTTTGTTGACGAACAGGCTCGCGAAAGATTGCTTGCCATTGCTCAAGCGGCCATGCAGAATCAGATGATTGACATGCGTGATTACATCAAAATCGAAACTTCCAAAACTTACACCGAACTTCTTAACGAGTTGGAATATGCTCTCGAGAAAAAAGATCGCGAAAAGAAAGAAGCAGAAGCAAAAGCACAAATTATGCAGGCGGCTATGCAAGAGGCACAAATGGCTCAGCAGCAAAAAGCCGTTGAAACTGCACAACAAGGAAATAATTATCGCCAAGAATTAAAAACGGCTTCTGATTTAGTCAAGGCTAATCCTGATACTCAAGACGCGGCTGCTATGGAACCGACTGCCCCTCAACAAGGCGGTGAAGTACCTCCAGGTCAACCGATCGAAGAAACTGGGGCGGTGCCAGCATTATAAACTAACAACTTACACAAATAAAAATTAAATTTGCAAAATATGTCTCAATACGAAGAAATTGAAAAACAATTAAAAGAAGCAGAATTAAAAGAAACTGCTGAAGGAAATTTAAACTCAAAAGATAATGGAACAAAAGCCAATCAAAAAGAAACCGGCACCGAAGAAGGTTCAACCAAAGCCGGAGAAGAAAGTAACGCAGGTAACTCAGGAAACGCAGGAAACACCGCAGCCGCCTCAGCAGGAAACCCCGCAACTGGATCAGATCAACCAGAAGGTGGATCAAGCACAGGCAGTGATAGCGGATCAAGTGAAGCAGCTGAATCAGATGAAAAGCCTTGGTACGAGTCTGATGGACAAGATCAAAGCGTTCCTCAAGCAGCTACCGTTTTAACGCCTGCCGCAGAAGAGGAAGATGAAGAAATTCGTCTTTTCAAAGAATATAAAAAGAGCGGTAAGACTCTTAAAGAATTCGTAAAAGAATTTGATCTTACAGATTACAACGCATTGAGCGATGCGGAGATTATTCAAAAAGGCTTAAAGGAATTGGAAAATTTCGAAGGCGATGAATATGAAGCCGCTGTCGAGGAAGTCGCTCAAATGAGTTTGTTTCAAAAGAAAAAATTGATTCAAGAGTATAGATCGGCGTTTGTTGCTCAAAATGAAGAGAAGTTGAAACAACTTTCTTCAGTACCAGAAAAACAACAGGCCCAAACTACTGTAGTCGCGAATCGTTTTGAGACTGAAATTGAATCATTTGCTAAAGCAATTTCGGGGAAAGAATTGTATGGTTTGAAGGTGACGGACGAAATGTCCACTAAAATCAAAGATTACTTGACCAAGGAAATTAACTTTAATCGCAAAGATGGTTCTTTGGATGTTGAATTGCTCGCTGATTTTGCTATGTGGCGTTTATACGGTAAAGATATCGTACGAACTAACGTAACAAAGGCGAAAAATGATGGGCGGAAAGAAATGTTGATCGCAACAACAAATCCGTCTACAGGATCTGGACCATCTAACCTCAGTAACTCGTTTGCGAGTAACGGAGCGGCAGATGCGTTCGGTGACTACCTAAATGCGAAAAAACGATAAAAAAAGAAAACAATGGCAAGTCCAGTTACTAACCTCGATTTAAACCAATCGCTCCTCCTTAGGGGGTTGAGCCTGCCAAACAAAATGGCCATGGTTTATGCCCAAGATTATGGGTACAATGTTTTGACTCAGTTGACTTCTAAGTTGGCATCTTCAATTTCAAGCCCTCAGCCTAAAATTGAAATCAGTGCTCTTGGAAACCTTTCTGTTTATTCTCGTGTAAGTGCTGTTGCTAACGCAACTGGCTACGCTACTGGCGAAGCCTTGGCAGTTACTGTAGATGATGGTTCTAACTTCCGTATCGGTGATATCATCGCTGACGCCAACATGGTACAAGGTATCGTAGTTGACAAAACTTCTGGAAGTGGAAACATCCTTGTAATCAAGCGTATCAGCGCAACTTTCAGTACTTCTAGCCACTTCTTGGCAGGTACTATTGCAAAGGTATTGTTCGATTCTTCTGCAAACCGCTACAGCAATGGTAAGTCTCCTTTGAACTTCGTTCCTCAGACAGACTACACTTACACCGCTATCACTCGTGAGAGTTCTAGCCAAGCACGTCGTGACCGTACTGCTTCTTTCGTGAAGTGGCAAGGTGATTTCTGGTACCGTTCATATGATGATTTGGCTCTCCGTAAATTCTCTAAGAGTTTGGAGTTCAAATATGCATTCTCTGAGCGTGCTATCGTGAATGGTGCTCAAGGTGAATCTTACACCACTGCTGGTTTGCGTTGGTCTATCATCAACAATGGTGGTACTTACTTGCCTTTGACTGCTGAAATCACTCAGTCTCAGTTCAACGATTTCTTGGAAAACTTGGTTCGTAAAAGTGCTGAAAACGGTCGTAACCTTATCGCTTTGATGGGTACTGCTGCTATGGCTCGTTTGCAAACTTTGTTGGGTCAATACATTCAATACGCAGGTAGCAACAACACCTTGGGTGGCGTTTCTGTTGAAGGTTTGAATGTTATGACTTACAGCTATGCTGGTATCAAAGTTGATTTCGTTCGTTGGGCATTGTTGGATGACGACGCTTTCAAAGGTGACTTGTCTGCTGTTACTGGTAAGCCTCGTATGTCTCACTCAATCTATGTATTGGATACTACTACTATCCCTGCTGCTGACGGTAGCGGAGTATTGTCTCCTTTGCAGAAGTACCACTTCAACAACGATGAGATGTTGGCTGCCTACGTACCAGGTATGATCGGTTTGCAAGATTCTAACCCTTCTACTATTAAGCAAGCCCTTGCTAATGGTTTGAGTGGTTCTATGGCTGCAAGCGATGTTGATGGTGTGGATTTCCACATTTTGTCTGATTGCGGACTTTATTGCGCTTCTGAGCGTATGGGTCTGATCGAATTGGTTGCTTAATTTTTTACGAACATGCAAAATCAAACTTTATTAAATGGCGCAAGCACTCTTGCCGTTGATGGCGGTAAGTTGCTTATCACTCGTGTGGGCGTGGATATCAATAACGTAGATGCTTCTCGTTACATCCCTATGGATGTTGCTGGTATCTTTTCTATGGAAATCCAACCTGGTGTTGCTGGTACTTCTCGTAGCCAGACTTTGACTCCAACTGCTGCTAACAACACTGTATACACAGTAACTATTAGTGTGTTCAAAGAGTCTGATTGGGGTTACTTCGGTCCTCAGTTGGTAACTTTCAGTGCTTCTTTCACTTCAGACGGAACTGCAACTGTAGCCGAAATCACTGCTGGTTTGACTGCCGCCATTAACTTGGTAGGTGCTGCCTACGGTGTAACTGCTACTGACGGTACCACCTTGGTAACTGTAACTTCTAACACTACTGTTCCTCAGAACATCAACTGTGTTAGCGTAGGTGCAGGTACTTTGGCTGTTGCTCAAACAGTTGCTTTTGCTAAGCCTTACGGTTTGGCTGCTGAATTGCAAGCACGTGGATTGGCAAGTGCAACTACTGGACAACTTTACACCAAATTTGTTTTCAGAGCAAAAAATGGTACTGTTTCTGGTCACGTAAACACTGGTGGCGAGTACTTGGAACAAACCATCTGGATCAATACTACTCAGAGCACTTTGATTACCGCTTTGGGTACTACCTTCCGTGATGCTCCTTTCACTACTCCTGCTTACAACTTGTAATTTCATTTTTCCTAAAGGAGGGGTACTTCGGTACCCTTCCTTTTTTACTTTAAAAATCTTAACTTCGAAACTTAATAATATATGATACGTAAACTCATTATTTCTGCAAAAGCCCCTAAAGGCACTCTTACCCTTCTGGGGAACTATTACGATAAAAAAAGTCGTAAAAATTTACACCTCGTTGAAAATGGCAAACGAGTAATTACTGAAATGGAATACGATGACTACACCAAGCAGTTTGATATTCTATTGACTGATGCCGCAACCTACACTTTGGAGTATGATGATGCAAACAAAAACGAAAGTGCTGTTGTAGACTTCTACTTAAACCACCCTTTGTGCAGCAACGTAAACCACACCAACCCCAATTTGGTTAGCCCTTTGTTTACTGTTGTAATGCAACACATGATTGTAGAAAACGAGATTTCGTCTATGAATGAAAACTTGGATACTGCAATCAAATGCTTATCTCTTTCGTTTGATGAAAAACACGATCTTGCATTTGCTCTTGGAATTGATGCTCGTGGCTTAACTCACAAAGAATTGGTTAGCCGTTTGGTAGGTCCAAACCTAACTGGAGATGCAATCAAGCAAAAACATGTATTCGATCATTACTACGATTCACTTGAAACCGATCGTAAAGTAAAAGTATATGTTACTAAAGCAATTACCACTGGAATCATCCAACAAGAAAACGGTTACTACCGAGTGGGTGGCAGAACTTTAGGTTCTCAAGAACGTGATGTAATTGACATGTGTAACAGCGACAAGGATTTCTTCTACGGCTTTATTGTACCAGAGGTAGATAAAGTTGTAAATGTTCCGAACGAAAAATTAAATGACTTGGCTGAAACTGATATCACAAATGTAGTGACAGAAAAGTTAGAAGGTGTTCGTAAGATCAGAGCAAAGAAGAATGCTATCATTGATAAATTAATTGTGTAAGTTTTAGTTTAATGTTTAGTGCCCCCCGCAAGGGGGGTTTTTGTTTTATGCCAATTAGAAAAGTTGTAAAAAAAGAACCTGTAAAAGGAAAAGTAGAGAAACCTCTAAAGGAGGAAATCTGCTCAGAATGTGGCAAAAAACGTCCGTATTCGAACAAAACCAAGAAATTATGTGCAGTTTGTGTGAAAAAATCACAAATAGCGAAGGTTAAAGAAAAGAAGGCAAAGGTCCGTCAAAAGAAAGCCATCTCTACAAGCGTACTGATTAAAAAACTAGACGCTTTGTATTCTGTGTATATAAGATTAAAAGCAATCGAAAAGGATGGTTATGTAAAATGCTTTACTTGTGATCGAGTAGAATACTGGCGTAAAATCCAGAATGGTCACTTTCAGTCAAGAAGATTTTTATCTACTCGTTTTTACGATTTTAATTGCGCCCCTCAATGCTATGCTTGTAATGTTGGGCTGAGCGGAATGCAGTATGAGTATGGCATCAGACTCGATAAAAAATATGGCGAGGGCACGGCACAACATGTTGTCGAATTATCGAAGGAGTTTTGCAAATTTAATTCCGATGAACTGCTGAAAATGATAGACGAAACTGAGCAAAAAATACAATTCTTAAGGAAGTTGAAAGACATATGGGATTAAATTAATTTTTGTATATTTGTGTAAATGACTGGTGCTCAATTCTACGATTTACTTCAGCAAAAAATTGACAAGGCTTACAGTGCTTACATTGACACAACGAAAGCCAATCGATTAATTGAAGAAACAATCTTAAGGTTGTGTGAAAAACTGTACACTACGTTAGACACACAGAAAGAATATGACGAGTTGTGGAGTTTATTGGTAAAAGATGAAGTACGTCCTGTTACAAATCAATACTTTGATTTATCTGGCTTGTCTAGAACTTATATGCACTTGTTTCGTTTGGGATTTACTTTTGATACTTTACTTGGTAACTTAAGTCGTACTTCAACAGGGGCAGGTCCTTACACAACAGTATTTACTTCCACTGGTCATAGTGCAAGAAAAGGCGATACTATTAAGGTTGGCGCAAATACTGGAACTGTAGTTTCATACACAAAAACCAAATTTACGGTAACTTCTGCTGCTAGTTTAGCATCTGGGGCGGTATATTTGGTTCGCTTCTTTGAAGGCAGCGAGTGGTTTTCAGATCGTAAATCAGATTCATACCACGCCCCCACAATTTTTAGCCCGAAATATCAGTTTCAAAACCGACTCAGCGGCGTAACTAACGTAAAATCGTTGTATATTTACCCTCAGTGTTCTAGTTTGACAATTGATTATATGGCACTTCCTACTCTAGCAACAGGTCACATTTTTTTGTCAACAGATTCGACTGCGATTACTGCATACACAGAAAAGTTTTTATACCGATTGGCAGATGAATGTGTATTTACCTATGCTGAACAAGTTCGCGATGCTGAACTTCGTCAGAATTCTGCTCAAAGTATAATGATTAATCCATGAGTACACTTGCTCAGATTGTAGATAGAATTAAATCGAACTTAACCGGGGGTATCACAACAGACGAAACTCGTTTTGAAGATGCCTTGATTGAGTCTAAGATTCATAACCACCGCGCTGCTTATTTGTCGGCAATCTCTCGCCAACCAACCAGAGACAGAATTAATGACGCATTTCTCCAAGTCTACCATGTTGATTTATTGGAATACGATGTAGAATGTGACGTAGTAAAATTCGCTTGCCCGACGGTAATTCAGTTAGATGAAAGGCATGATGGATTTTTTTACGTAGGACATATTAATGGGTTGAAACCATTTATTCGGTTGCGTACAAACTACCAGGCATTGAGCATGCACTCTTTGTTTAAGAAAGAGAAAGAGATTGTTTGGGATTACCGCGCGGATTATGATGGGCAATGGTATATCAATGTTTACAGAAATCCAAAGTTGACCAAGTTATTGGTTATGGCTGTCTTTAATGACCCAACTGTTGTTCCGAACTATCGTAAAGACGTAGATCAATACCCTTTGGATGGAGTAGCGGAGCATGAGGTTGTTGATGCGGTAAGTAAAGATTTACTTGGTAAAAATATTGGGATTCCAGATATGGTATCTGATTCCGCAGAAGTTAACGCCCCTACTAGGAAATGAAAATTGAAGATGTGATAGCCGCTGCTTGCGAGGAACTTCAAATAAGTTACTCTGAAAATGCCTTATGGTTTAAGGTATTGATCAACCAAGTGATGAGAACTTTTCGTTCATCTCATGCTACGCACGTGTACGGTGTTATACTCACGGCTGAAGATTCTCGTCTTAAATTACCAGATGGCTACAATAGTCTAGTAAGCGTTCACTTGTGTCACGGAGGATTGTACTGCGAAGGGTATGATTTTGAAATTCAGAATGATTGTATCATTTTCAAATCTCACTTGGGAGTTGTAGATGGTTACAAGTTTAATGTACAATATCGTGGCTTTCCTATTGACGAACATGGCGATTTGATTTTAAAGCCAGAATGGGAAAGAATGTTTGTGGCCTACATTGGATGGAAGTATTCACGTAGGCATTTTGAAAGGTACGCTCCTGTAATGGATAATTTCAAAAGAGAATATCAGTTACAGAGAGTTGCTAACGTATAAGACATGTCACAACTGGTAAAGTTAATTCAGTCGGGAGTAATGGATTCTGATGCCGATCTTCAACTGATTGGGCAAGGAAATTATGTGGAAGGCGTAAACATTCGCCACAGGGATTTAACAGGAGCCAATGTTGGAGGCATAAGTCCAGTAAAAGGAAACAGTTTTATGTCTCCGTGGGATGGAAATACCATTCCTATTCCTACTGATTTGACCAAAACCATTCAAGACAATGCCGCTTCCGTGGCGATATTTCGAATTTACATTACTGTATCGACGGATCCGAATGCTCTTTTTAATGGTAATATTTACGTACAAAACTTAAGTAGTGTTTACACAATTTCTTTGAGTGGTTCGGCAAACGTGAGTTTGGCTACTTGGAGAAACTCATTGGCTTCTGCGCTTCAAGTATCAATCACCGGGGTAACCAACCCATTTATTATCGGATCAGTTACAACAATTACAAGTACCTACGGCTATTTTGAATTGCGTAAGAACCCAGCGGCAACCCCATCTCCTGCGTTAGTAGACGATGATTTTTTGTTGTTTGAGGATGGCAATTTAGCCGAAATCGTTCAAAAGTCCGAATTCGTTGATGGAGTAGGTTCTTTTAAAGTGATTGGAATGGAGAGCGTGGGCAATGATACGTTTATTTGGTCATGCACGCCCGAAATAACAACTGGCACTCCTTCTCGTACGGTGAGTGAAGTAGGAGTATTGGTATCCAACCCAACGAATGGAACAACGCAATACACGACGTTGATTCAATCTAAACTTTTAGGCTTTAGTCAAAATTATCAGATTCAAGCCCAAGTTGAAAAAAGAACCAATGAAGTAATTCTTTACTGGACTGACGATTATAACAAACCGCGCACATTAACAGTTCCGTATCCTTACGTGACCAATGGTGTACTTATATCAAATGGCGGTAGTATCGACTTTGCCAAAGTAGATCAGCAGTTATCTTATTTTGTAGCCAACCCGAATGCTACAATTTCTGTAACTGGTATTACAGAAGGAGGAGGTTCATTGACGTGTGGAAACAAAAGATACACTGGGCGTTTCCTAACTGATGATTTGGTTGGTACTGATTACTTGTACCCCACCAACCCAATTAATATTTATTCCGCGAAGAAAAGTATTCCTAGTAAAATTCTAGGGGATATCCCGGGGACTCAGACCAATAAAAGTGTTACTGTAAAAATCGACAACATCCCGGTAAATGAATATGCTTACTTTGAATTGGTAGCCATCGAGTATGAAGGAGAAACATTTAGTCTAAAAACAGTACAGCGAGTAGCAGTAGGTTCGAATTCGACGATTGAAATTACTCATAGTAACAATGGGCAAGAAAACCTTCCTTTGGCCCCGTCTGAGTTGTTAGCAATTACTGCAAAGTTCACGCAAGTAAAAACCTTAAAGATACATTCAAACCGAATGTTCATGTCGAATGTAGTTGAGCAAACAGACATCGATTTGACTGCGTGGGCTCAGACTATCAAACATTCTATTGAACAAAAAACAATGGACTCTATATTCCGCAACAACAGAAGCGGGACTACAGATATGACGAAAGCCTATCCGTTGTTTAAATATGGAGAATACCTAGACCCATTCAACACCTATGCGAATACCTCTTACATGATCAACGATACATATCGTTTTGGTATTCAAGTTCAATGGAAAGAAACAGGTAAGTGGAGTGCCCCATACTGGGTGGACGACATTCGTTTTGATACCTTGGCTTACAATGTAACTGATCCTGTGGCTACTCCTGGGTCTTGGAGAAGAACCGCCAATAACATCACCACAACTAATTTGGGAGATATTGATAGTAAATTGGTTTACATTTACTACCCTAAGTTTCACAACATCAATTTGAATTATGTTGTTAATGGTGAATATTTGTACAAACAAATCAAAGCGTTTAGGTTTGTTCGTAGCAAACGTATTCCCGAAGTTTTGGCTACAGGAATTGCCGTTGCCGCAACGAGAGATGCATCAAGTGCCACAACAGTAATTCCATTCCATAAAGATTTGGCTGCTGGGTATGCTGTGTTCAATAGTTACCCAAACAATTTTTGTCGAAGATACAGAACAGGAGCACCTGTAGAAAACATACAGGTAGGTAATTTGGATAAATCTGAATTTGCATATTTTCATTCGCCCGATTTATACTTCAACAATTTTAATTACACGTTTCTTGCTGGGGATAAATTGAAGGTATTAAATGTACCATTTTCCTATGATGAATCTTTGTTGCAAGGCCAAGCGGTTGGGGATTTCGAATCAGTATATGAAGATTTTACTGGCTATTTTTCTTCGTCATTAATAAACTATACTGACTTTACTGTTTCGTACGGTCAGACATTGGATACAGGTGAATTAGTAACGAGTTTTAATGCTAGTGGCACCGACGTAAAAAATGGAATTAACATACCTAGTTCAGGTACGGTAAATGCTTTTTATAGCAACATGCGTTCTTGTGTGGCATTTCAGTTGTCAGCAAAACTCTCTACTATTGCAGCGGCGTATCAGCCATTTAGCAAAGAAGGTTTGGTATACGCTCAAATCTTCAGAGATAAAAAAGCCAACTTAAAATACCCAATCAATAAAAACGAAAGTAACTACGAGTCAACAGGTCATATGACAGTTTTGACAGGTGTAGAAAGAGGGATATTGAATTCTATTTCTGTGTTCGGCGGCGATGTGTTCAACCAAAAGACTCATATGCAAGTCAGAATGAGTACTTCCAACCCAGAACCAAAGAACGGGTTTGGATTGGGTTACTCTTTCTACTCTCAGAATGTTTGTAATAGTCAGATGTTCTACGCAATCCCTCACAATTTAGAGGATGCTGGACCGGGGTATATTTTTCCTCAGTATCTTGACAAACAAACCACAGGGTTTGGTGTTACTTATGGACAAATGCGATATGCATTCTTGGGAGCAGGTTCTTATGAACGTGTATACCAAGGTAGTATCGGGGCAGGATTACTTTATTGGCTTGAGTTATGGCCCGAAGTAAGTAACCAAAATAACTACGATTCTCAATACAGTTATATTGATAACACCATTGTAGAATCTGGGTTTGACCCAGACGTTGCGTACAATGGGGATAAGCCAGCGACTATAATTTGGTCTCAGACTAAAACTGTCAATTCGCGAAAAGACAACTACCGGGTATTTAAACCAATCGATACAGTTGACTTGAACTTGAATGAAGGTGAAATTATCAACCACGAAATTCTAAATGGTAATTTGTATACTTGGCAACCATATTCTGTAAGGCGGCAGTCAGTAAATGAGCCTACCGCTTTACAAGGGGCTAGTAGTTCAAGTGTAATTGTGGGTAGTGGTGGAGTGATGTCGTACCCTGGTTTGCAGTTGTCTAGTTTAGGGGCAACAAAAAAGTGGGCTATGGTAAAAGGATCTACGATGAGCGGTGGCGATAGCATGTATTGGTACAATGACCAACTCAGAAAAATCATTCGTTTCGGAGAAAATGGTATCCAAGTAATTTCGGATCGTGGCGTAGCATCATTCTTAAACACATCTGCTAATTGGGTCGGAGATAAAGAACAACCAATCACAGGGTATGGTGTAAACGCAGGCTGGAATGACCGATTTGCTGAAGTGTTATTTACATTTAAATCGGTGACTCCGACAATCGTGCAATACGCAATTTACGATAGTACCCCGGCTTTAATTAACTATTCGGTTGGAAATTTAGTTGTCAATAATGATTTGGGGGGTGTGTCGTCTGTTTTAAGTAGCACTCCTGCCCCTCGACATATCTCAGGCATGAGTTATGTATATCGTTGCAAATTAGCCCACGTAGCGAGTGCTACGCGAGTTCCTGGCACAGGAATATCGTGGACTACTTATTGGGATCAGTTAACTCCAGAAACAAACCCAAGTTACTATACAATGTTTACTTTGGTTTATGATGAAATCAAAAATGGTTTTATTTCTTTCTTGAGCATGTATCCAAATATTTATGCTGTTCGCACCAATACTTTCTACACCACAATTCCAAATGCGCAGAATAAGTTATATGTTCAAAATCCAGGTAATTACAATACTTTTTATGGCACTGCATACGCTGGTAGTATTACTGGGGTTATTAATATTGATCCGAACATGTCAAAGACTTATGAGGCATTGCAGGTCGTTTCTCATACCACGCCAAAAAGATTAGATTTTACAACCCGAGACCACGTTTCGTTTTTGGTGGACTCAGAATTTGAAGAAAGAGAAGACTACTATTACGCTCCAGTAAAGAATGATTCAACAATCTCTGGGGTAAATAGTTCAGATACTAGTAGACTATGGGGCAGATATCTCAAAATTAAGTTTACATTTGAGGGAAATGTATTTCAGAAACTCATTGATTATGTGGTGAAGTTCCGCCCAAATCATAGGTTGTATAATAAGTAATTAAAACATAAATTTGTAAACATGCCAAACCAAGAATCACCAGATCAAATTGCCGCGCGAATTGCTTCAATGAGTTTACCGACAGGAGGGGCAAGTGGAGAGACAACGTCGTTAGGTGGTGGCCCAATAGGAATGCTTGGGGGAATTGTTCAGATGGCAGTTGGACTAAACCAAGCCAAAAAAGCAAAAAAACTACCCTTTCCACAGTACACTGAGGGAATGAAATATGCTTTGCAAACTCAACAACTTGCAAAACAAAACATGCAAGTTGGATTGGGATCAGAAAGAATTGCTGGTATGAACCAAGCACTTGCCACTCAAAACGCACTGGCTTATCGAAACATTGCTGAAAATTCACCTCAAGGAGCAAGTTACTTTGGTCGTGTTGCAGCAATGGATAGAAACACAGGGCAACAAAACATTGCGGCCCAAGATTTGGCATATCGTACACAACAACAAGATCGTTTTGCCCAGGCTAATACTGCTTTGACAGCAATACAACAACGTTCAATTGAGGCACAAAGATCCTACAAGATGATGGCTCAACAAGCGGCTGGAGCAGCAATTAAACAGGGAAGTGAAAACTTTATGAAAGGTGCTGAAGGAACAGCACAAATGGGAATGCAGGCCCTAAAAATGTTAGTATAAGATGGCAGAATTTAATTTAGCAGCGGCCATTGGGGCCACAGGGGAAACGCCCAACTACGAGAAAATGCTAAGCAATTGGCAGAAATCTCGCGTGCCTCAAGGTCCAGACGCTGCTGATAAAGCCCATTTGAGAGACTTGTACAAAATGGTAACGATTGATAAGACTGCTTATCACCCAGTATACCAACAACAAATTGTAAAGGCCACCGCAGATTTTTACGATACTTATCGTAACGCCAGAGCAAGTAACGCGGACGATGTAGTTGAACAAGTGCAAACGGCATTTGAAAAGTGGAATCAAATTGCTGACAATGCTAAACTAAAAAGTCCAGATTTATTTGCGTTACAAAAGAAAGCAGAAGGTGGAGCAAAAGCAGGGCTATTTGTTTCTCCGAGTGAAAAATTTGCCGCTCAAATCTTAACTAAATCAAATAGCCCAGAAGCGTTTTACGAAAACTTACTGTTAAACAAAGATGCGTTGGAAGATGGGTACTTTAATTTTGACCCTCAGAATCAAACCATTTTGACTCCGACTCACCCAATTATTGATTACGATAGAGAATTGAAGTCTATTTTATCGTCTAAAAAATTGACAATTGGGGAGCAACAGATCAAATCTCCAGATGGCAAAACTATTACTACCCAGTCAGTACAAGGATTGCCATTGGACAGGGAAGATGCTCGTAAACTAAGGAATTACTATTTGGACAAAACGGGCGAAGATCCAGGGGAGGAATATAAATTGAATGCTTACGATGTTGGAAAAGAATCTTATTGGACTACAGATCCAATGATTAAACAACAATTTAGAGCAACCCACCCAGAGTTTAAGACATTGAGTGATGATGCGTTGTATAATGAATTTTATAAGCAACACGTAATTCCAAACACGCCAATGGTGGAAAAAAGTGCTACCTTGTATACGGGTCCTCGAACTAGTGTTTATGTAAATAATGCTTTGACCGATGAGCCAGGTACATTCCAAGGTAGTGCCACAACATTTACTTACGCTAACGGTAAAACTATCAACAGTAAACGCACCACGGCATTGTCAAAAGATGCGGAGGGAGTTGCTGTACAATGGGCAGCCAATCAATACGCAGTAGATAAAGCCACAGGATTGCCAGCATTTGATACAAATGATACTGGTAATTACAATTTCAAAATTGCTAATGTAATGGTTCTGCCCTGTATTAAGGCAAAAGATGCCAGCGGAAGAATCTATTGGAAACCTTTGGATGCAACATCGGAGGCAGAAGTGCAAGCCAATGGTGAATTGGCAAAGGGCTTACGATACTTGCCATTTGCTGAGGCCACAATCCAAGAATTGAATATTTCTGCATTGCCTACCGTAGGAGGAAAGAACATCTTGATGCCTCTGTATGAAGACGGAGTTGTCAAAAAAGTAACTGATAGCAATGACCAAGGTTCTGCATTGTTGGGTGCTTTATTTACCAACAGAAAACTAAACGATAAAGAAAGTGCAAACTGGCGTTTAGAGTGGAAAAGAATGGCTAAACTCTTCAAGTAATTGGGTTAAAGTTATTCGTTTAAATCTTATCTAGGTTTATTATATTTGTAATATGCCTGAAGATAAGAAACCAACTCCTTCTGCCCAAACACCAAAGCCTAAAATCGGTCCATTAGGCAAGGGTCCAGAAGATCCAAATATGGTTCAGCCCCCTAAACAAGGTTTTGTTAGTGCTCCAACTGTTAAAAAACCAATCGGTAAAGAGGGAATAAAAGTAATTAACAAAGCAGCTGCTCAAGTAAGTCAAGACTTTGGTCCAATGACGAAAGTAGATGACTTAGAACAGTTACAGGCAACCCGTGAAAAGGAAATTGAGTTGGCCAAAGAGCAAGGTTACAATATTCAAAACCTATTTAACACATCAAAAAACAATTTCGGTAAAGTAAGAATTGGCAATGAGGATATCGCAAGTCCAGCTGATTTATTAATTGCTTTAGAAGATAGAAATAAAAAAGAATTATTTTACTTTGATAACCGTAATAATCTTGTAAATAACTTTAATATTTACACGCTTGATGATTTAGACGCAAAAGTATCTGGGGGATTAACAACAACGGAAAAAAGCAATTTAAAGCCACTCCCAGAAAAAACAATCTTTGATTACACAGAAGTAAAGGCTCCAGGTTTTGGGCAGCCGGGGTATCGTCCACAGACTGATCCAATGGCAGGCAGTCAACTGGACCCACAGAATAAGTTTGAATTGGGCCAAAAAAATTACAGCGCGATTCAGACATTTAAAAAAGTGGTTGCAAATGGTTTGAATATAACGGCAGATGGCACCAAGTTAAACTCATATCAAGACTACTTTACTTACTTGGCAGACCCTCAGCATCGTGATGCATATGGTCGTAAGTACAACAAACAATTATCGAACTCTGAGTTAGAATCTGCAAGCAAAATTCTTAAGGACAGCCAGATATTACTTGACTCTGCTTCAACCGTAGCATTGGATGCCAAAAAAGAGCAACTAGTAAACGATATCCGTATTAATACCGCGGATGATCACATATCAACTACGTTGTTAGGAAAGACGGCTACAGTTTATGATGAGGACGTAGAGAACCCAAAGAGTATACCACAACTTACCGAAGATGATTTAGGTCGTTTGATTTGGGAGCATGAAAACGGAAACGAGATTACATTAAGCGTTGTTAACAACGATAAGAATTTACGAGGCAAAACTGAGTATACATACAAAGATTTAACGAACTACTTTTCTAAAGTAGGGTTAACTTCAGATGAAATTGATACGCGGTTTGCTCAGTACAAGCAAAATTACATTTACAATCAAGCCAATGGAAATCTTGAAACTAAACGTAAGCAAGCAGGTTTCTTTAAAAATGAAAACGGGCAACTGATTTCAAGATACGATCAAACAAAAGAACAACGCGCTCGTACTGAGATGTCCGATGTCGACAATCAGATTGCAGATTTGTATGATGAGTTAAGGGGCATTTATGAATCTCGTAGGGCTGGGGCGTCAGAAATTGATAAGAAAGCCTATGGCCCAACGATTAGCAAGTCTATGTTTGCTAGTACCCCGACATTAGGATTGGATGGACAGCAAATCAAACGTATCAACGCGATTAATTCTTCGATCGCTAAATTAAAGCAACAGGCTGGATACAATGCCCCCGAATTCTTTGATCCTAGTGGCAAAAGAATCGATCAGCCAGAGCAGTTACAAAAAGTAACTCAGACATATAATCAAACTCTCGAAGAAGATAAAACAAGTGATATTGTATTTTTAAAGCAGAAGAGAAATGTTTTGTATGAGCAACTCGATGCATTAAAGGAGAAGATTGATAAAGTCAAAAGTGTTACTAGTAAAGTAGAAGTAACGGCACCAGAAGGATTTGAATCAGATAATACGGCTTATTTTGTTAAGTTGTATCAATCATTTACAGGAGTACTTGGTCAACTAGGCCAACCACAATCTCAAGGTCAACTAAACAATCAAGCGTACTTAGGTAAAATGCTTGACCAATATGGTGAGTTGAGTGCGCGAATTAAAGCAGTCAACAAATTAATCTACACCAATACCGATTTAACTAAGCAAGCGGAAGATGGTTGGGTTAAAACATTTGGTAAAACAGCAGTAAAACAAGTTGCTGAAACATTTACCGGGGATGTTTACAACACAGTAAACGATGAAATCGAACAGACTGCTAATTTCTTAAGTGAAAATGGGTACTATGTAAGCCCCGATATAAAAGAAAAGTTAACTACAATCTACGAAAACAAAACAATCGGAGAAGGCTTTTTGGAGTCATTGAAGATTGGTATTGAAATGAGTGGTTATTCGCGTGGTGGTGCAGCGGAGTTGAAGAATATTTTCACTGGCCAAAAGGCATTGGTCTTGCGTTCTTATATGATGAGCCGTTATGGACAACCTGGTGCCGCGGCATTTAACTTGATGGAAAGTGCCGTAGTAAAATACGGGGTGCCCATCTTTTCTTGGGAAGCAGCGGGTCAATCTGGTAGTGGTGCGGTGGCAGAACAAGTTGGAACGCAGATATATGACAAATTAACGGGCGTTATGAAGTTCGGGCAGTTGATCCCATCGAACATTTTTGGGCGTTTGATGTATACTGCTGGACGTACTCTTTTTGGTACGGGGGGTCAGATGACAGAGGAAACTTTCTCTAACACCTGGGCAGTAATGCAAGAAAATGGTTTCGATATCATTGATGCAACCAAGAGAGCCTACGGTGATACAGAAGACGAACGCTTATTGAATTTACGTGCTACTGCAACTTTGTGTTTCACAATGTCAGCATTGAACCTAGAGAATGTTGATTTGGTATTGAAAACCGACCAGAACTTCAGAGCACACCTTGATGCTTTAGGTACACCTCCGAGTGCAGTAGATACTGAAATCTTGAGAATGCTTAGCGAAACAATTAAGCATAGCGGATGGGATGAAACCAAAACGCCACAAGTAGTACAGGCCGCTGGAACTACAATGTCTGGCGATGTTCCTGTAACTGCTCCTTTGCCGACGACTCAGAACAACATTCAAGGTAGTAGTGCGACTGCAAGTGGAACTCCTAGTTCAAGTGAAACCGATGTCAAAGTAGAAAAGCGTCAAGGCAACTTAGGAGAGACATTCTACGTAGCAGAGAATAACGGTGCCATCGATGGTCGAGTATCGTACAGATACAACCCAGAGAACGGAGTATTGGAGGCAAAAGGTTTGACTTCTACGACAGATGAGTTTGTGCCTTTGAATGAAGCAACTCAAAAACACATTGAAACCAAATCGGTGAATAACGGGATTGCCCCAGCCGAAAAGGTAGAATCTCTGGCAAAGAAAAACTTGGGGATCACCGAAGATCAAACAGAAAACCTGCCTGAGGATAACAATGTTTTGTATCAAACCCCTCAAAATGAAACAGGGCGTAAAAAGAAAGAACGAGTAGACAAAACAGTGCAAAGTGCAGAGAAACGGTTTAACGCAACTTTGGCACAAAAAGCACAGCGTATATTGGGATTGTTTACTGGCATCGCGGAAAATGTAGATGAAACTGACCCACAGATCAGACAAAAGATGTCTGATTATCGCAATGCGATCGGCAATAAATTGCGTGTGAACTTGAGTTCATTCTTTAATGATGGTAAGGCTGTAATCACAAATTTGGTTAACAAAAAGATTGGCAAGGTTGCCGATTACACAAATGCATTGTTACATGACTTTGATAAATCATTTGATGAAGTAATTGATACAGATTTAAATACCAACCAACCTGTAACACGCAGAAAGTCTGGCAATGTAATTGATAAATTGAAAGAAGGTATTGCTCGTTCTAACTTCTTTAACGAGAAACTTCGCCCGTTGGTCGATGCAGGTAAAATGACAGAAGAGGAGGCCATTAATAACTTGATGGCGGATATGTTGTTGAACAATGTGAGTGTTGTAAAAGACATCTTTGGTAATGACACCCCGGCTTACGAGGCGTTTAAAGCCATGCGTAAAGACTTCAATAATTACGTAGCAAATAAATACACAGGTTCAAACACGTTTAGTTCCACTGAGAATTTTTTGCAAAATACTATCATGTCAGATAGTACTACCAAGAATAGAAAAAGTGACTATAAGAAAAAAGCACAGGATGTAGCGGATGCTCAGAACAGACGCAATGAGATTGCGGCTACTTTATCTGATGCTGGACAAGGCGTTGATGTCGCTCAAGTGGACGGCGTCAGATTCTTAGACAACGAAATTACCGCAAAAGAATACTTAGACAACAACAATGTAGATACCGCAGGTATGACTCCCGATCAAATGATTGCGGAAGCAGAAAACCTTGCTAACTCTTCAGTTGACATGGATAAGTATAGACAAGCATTGACTTTGGAAGAAGAAAACCAAGCGGCTAAGAAAAAGCATGTTGCCCAGTTGAATAGAATGGCAAAAGGAGTATTTGGTATTAAAACCATGAATCCTTTACGTAAACGCAAAATGGCCAAACAAAGACAGGCTATTGCTGCGGTATCGTATGCTTTGTTGAAGTCTAATGCACATCGCGCGGGCATGAGCATGACAGACTTCATGAAGAATGCCGTAGAGTTCAAAAAGTACACTGAAGTTGCATTCAATGCTTTGATCCGTCAGAATCAAAATGTAACTACCCTTTACCAAGCAATCAGTAAAGTAGGGGCAGAAAAATTAGGCGCAGACTTTAACAAAGCATTTGAACTAGAAGAGCAGGGATATACCCAGGAACAAATTTTACACATGACAGGCTTCACTAAAGATGCTAGTGGTGAGTATGTGTATCAAATTCCTCAGACAGCGGTACCCAAGGCGTTTGTGTTAGGAGGAACGATGTTCAATCAGATTGTTCAAAAGACGTTACCTAACTTCCCGGCAATTCAAGCCAAGGTTTCAAAAAAGAAATTCCTACGATTCAATCAAGTAAATCGCGGCACGTATACGATGGCAGATTTGTACGCAAGTCATCCTGTGTTTGATGCCTATCCAGATGCTCGCAATGTATCGGTTCAAGTCATCAATAAACCTGGGGCTGATCCATATATGTTTGTGCCAAATGCTTTTTATAAGGAGGGAAAAGGTTCAACTCCCGGTAAGATTGTAATAAACTCAGCCACTATTTCGCAAGGTACTACAGGTACTGATTTGGAAATGGCAGTTGCTGGTCAGTTTCAGAATGCCATTCAGCACATTGAAGGTGTATACAATCGCCCTCAAAAAGATGTATTCGTAAATCCAAACTCAGTAAGAACGGCAATAAATACTTTGCGTTTAAACGAAGAGGCTACTAGTGATGATGTAGAGTTTATAAACTCTATGTTGGATGCGTTCCAGAATGCAAGTATTTTCCAGTTCAGTTCTTACCGCAACGCGTTTGCAGATATCGCCAACGTGTTAATTGGTTATAATTTGACTAGCGATAATGCATTGGATGTGAATGATGAGTATTCAGCGATCTCTTTGCTAGGTCAAAAATATGGCTTGAATGATTCTGAAACCCTAGAATTAAAATCACAGTTTGCTAACGCAATTGGCAAACTTCAAGCGGTTGAAAACGAGACTTCATCGGCTGCCAATAAAACAAACAACGTCATGAGACTTTGTTTGACTTTGTCGGGTTTAAACGAGAGTCAGTTGAACAACTCTGAGTTGTCGGTAAAAGAGGCAATGAATTTGCTTGAGGCTAAGTCATCTTTGACAAACGCAATCTTCAAAAATTTGTTTGAGGGGCCTCAGAGCCTAACTCAAGTGGAGAAAGACTTACTCGCTAAAAACCAGGGGCAAGTATCTCAAATCAATCCAAGTCCAAAATTAGAAGCGGCATTCAATCAAATTCTAGATGGCTATGCAGATTTCGCGGATGCCTTCAAAGATGTAGAACCTTACATGCAATACTTGGATGAAAATGGCAAAGCCAAGTTGAAAGGTTTAATGGATTTGGCGGAGAGATTAAAAAACAATCCATTCAAGATTTTCGAAGCAGGGGATTTGGTAGCAGCAGTTGATAAAATCACGGCGGATTTAGATGCTCAAGTGACTGATTTGTACAACGCTGGAAACTACGATAAGGCGGAACGAATTCAAGAAGTCATTGATAAAACACATGACGCAAGTGACAGTTTACACCAAATCCTACAAAACGCAAATGAATTGACATCTGCTGTTTCATTCGGAGATCAGTTGGTAACTTCTCAGTTCGCAAATCAAGAATCATTTTACAGAGCATTCCCGGGTATCGACAGTGTTGAGAATGGAATTTTTGATCCTTACAAACCAGTATCTGAGTTTTCAGAAAGCGAATTGAAAGGCTTACTAGTTCCGAACTACATGTCTGAGGCAGACTTTACTAAGAAGTACGAAGCCTTTAAAGTAAACCCAAGTGCATTTAAAGGAAGTGTAGCGGATAATTTTATTGGCAAGAAAGAACTCGATACCGCCGCTAAAAACAAAGCGTTAGTATCAGCAAAGATTCAAGAGTCAATTGCTCGCAACATAGGTACTAGATTTTACAATAACATCGATAAAGCGTATGGGAGTTTGATGGTTGATCCTAACCCCAGCGTAAACAAAGTACAAAACACAGTTGATGCGTGGGATACATTATTGAAAAAGTATGGTGCCAAGCAGTACGAGTTGAACTACATGAATTGGAATACGTTCAAAAATGACAACGCGGTAGACGGTAAATTGACAGCGGCCCAAGTTCAAAACTGGATCAATAGTAACAGAGTAAACCTTGCAGTATTCGACCCTAGCCAAATTGAAACCCAAACTCAAGTTAAAGATGTTTACGTATACAGAAAGTCAGAAAGCGATCCTTACTTGGCAACTGGTATACTTGAGTCAGGTGAGTACTTTGAAATTGAAGTAACCCCTGCGGTAATTGAAAAACTCAGAGAAGAGTTGAGCATCACCGTAGATAAAACCTCACAGGAGTATAAAACTTACAAAGAAGCATTCGATAAACTTGACGCGATTGGAACTGTAAACCCTGATGTGCCATCAATGAAGCAAGCATTAAAATTAGTACTTAATGCTCGGGTGCGTGCTCTTCAAAATAACTATGCGGCAAGTGGAGATGTTGTTCCGAATATTATTAATAAGTGGGAAAGTTATAGTATCTACTCGACCAATTTGCAGTTGAGTGGTAAACCATTCCAAAAGAAAAGTTACCATGAGTTGTTAATTTCATATCCGAATCGTTCAGTTGCTAAAGCCAATGACGCGAAAGAAGAGTTATTGAAAACTATGAACCGACTCCAGGAACTTGACAAACAAAGGACGGCTCAGAATGCAGCGCAGACGGATAGTGAAATTCTAACCCTTAAAAATAAAATTGACGAGTTGAATACCGCTATGGATATCCCAAATAACTATAGCGATAATACTGCAACACAAAAAAATCACTTTGCTGACCCTAATGTTCAAGTTCATGCGAGGGTAAATATTCAAGTGGATGACCAAGGCAACCCTTTGCTTTTTATAAACGAGATACAATCTGATCTCGCACAAAACATTCGTAAAGAAAGCAGTTATCTAATTAACAAAAAAATTGCAGAGATTGTTTTGGGGCGTACGTTGAGTGATACGTCTGGCAACCCCATGAATGACGCTTTCGTTCAAATTGGAATAAATGAAATAGAGATTGCAGCATGGAGAGATAATAACCCCGCAGAGTATGCTAAAATTACTGAGCAAGTAAAAGAAGAGTACAAAGATTATAGTCCAATTGATCCTAACCAAATTACCTTATTGGGATTGAAACACGCGATCAATTTTGCTATTGAAAATGGGATTAGTAAAATTCAAATGAACCGCCCACAGTTTGCAGGACCGTCCGTGTTTGCAATTACATATAGGCAGTCAAAAGGATTGGAAGACAACTACACTAAAAAAATTCCAGGGTTAATTAATAAACTCCAAAAGGATTTGAAGTTTACGGTTTCAGAAGCCCCCAATGGAAGTATTACCCCATACACATTTGCGGATATTCCAAGTGATCAAGATTTGGCTCAACATGCGTCAGTACTAGAAAATGATTTTGCAGATAAATTAGCGAGAGACCCCAACAATAAGGAATGGATTGCTTACATTCTTAAAAATGAGTATGGGTTTAATGATTTTGAAGTAAGTCAGTTTGACGTAAATTCAATAAATGGTTTTCGTGATCTTGCTCAAACACAATTAGATTGGGTAAATAATGTAATAATGCAATTGACTGATTCTACAACAGCAGAAGAAGTCATTAGTGCTTTTGGAGAAGACTTTAAAAACACCTTCGGCAAAGAATTGACCACCGCGGATGCGGAAGAATTGTTATCTGATCCTTACGTATTTACAAACCGAAACGTATTGAAAATAATGTATAGCAACAATGCTAACTTTATTACAATCAACCTTACAGAAGAATCCAAAGATATTGTTGCTGCTGGTATGGCATTGTTTCAACAGGATCAAGCAGGTGCCCATGGTGCCACAGTATTCCAAGAGCATGGTCCGACCATTATTGCAGCGTTGACAGATGCCAACTTCTCTACTCCTTTGCATGAATTGGCTCACCTTCGTGAGAAGTACATGACCCCCGAAGAGAGATTGATTGTTATGGAATCCGCTGGGCATGACACTTGGACCAGAGAAACATCTGAGTACTTTGCCCGAGGATTCGAAAAGTATTTGTACGAAGGCATTGCACCAAGTTCTAAACTTGCCAAGGCATTTGAGAACATGCGTAAGTGGATGTTGCAGGTTTACGGAGCAATAAAGGGTTCGGATATCGATATTGCATTGACTCCAGAAATGCGTAGAATCTACGACGCGATGTTGGGGCAGGCCAAAACAACTGCTGTAGCAAACAAAATCGATGTAGACAAATCAATCTACGACGAAATTGCTGTTTTCGCGGATGAAATTAAAGCGAACCCAGAGTTTGCTGGTATTACTGACGGAGAAATGTACAGTGCTCTTTTGAAAAAAGGATTTGACCCAGTTGATTTACAGGATTATTTCGCGTTGCGTTCTCGTAAGAACGTACAGGCTCAGATGGAAAACAAAGGTCAGTTCCGTGATGAGGCCAATACCATTCAGAACGAGCAGGAAGCGATGCGTACTATTCGTGATGAAAAGGCTTTGACCGAAGAAATCGAGAACATTGACCCTGTTGATTTGCCTCACATGTTGGAAGCGTTAGAGGATGTGGTGTCAGATGGTGACGTACCATTTGCCATCCTAATCCGTGATTTGCTTCAGATGAAAGCCAACAACGCAGATCCACAGCAAATCAAAGAGCAGTACGCAAAGATTCTTAAGATAGGCACAGGTGTAGGACGTATGCTACAAATGATGCGTCAGTTGAATGGCGAATCTATCGAGATGAATGCTCGAGGCTTATTTAAGAAAGCAGAAAGAGATGGTAAGGTAATTCCAGAAGGAAGCAAGTCTAAAATCTTGGCGTTGGCTCAACAACTTGACCAGTTAAAAGAAAAATTAAAGAGTGCTCGTGAGGCGGCTGCAACAAACCCCTTGGGTATTTCTAAGAACGATCCGACCAAAAACAACATCGAATACTTCAAGTCTGTACAAGAAGAGTACAAAACATTGGTAGAATCTTACGTAAGTGAACGTATGCCATTTGAAGGTACTTCATCATTGACAGATTTGTACCGCTCGTTGGTGAAGGGGGGATTGATGACTCCTTCGTCGTTCTCTGTGAATACACTTTCGAACGTAACTAAGTTCTTTACCAACTTCGTAGTTGACCCATTCATTAGCCGCCCGATCAGTTTTGTAAGAAGTAAACTGACAGGCGAAGAGCAAGCGACCAAAAAAGGTTTGCGTGATGCTTTGCGTGGGGTGAAATACGGATTCCCAAGTGGATTCAAACGTGCTTGGAAAATCTTGAAGAACGGAAGTGTCATCGAAGCCTATGATAATCCAGGAGCATTTGTTCAGTCGTTCAACTCGTTTAAGTCATTTGCCAACACAGTGGGTATGGTTGTTTCATTGGGACAACGTAAACTTGGCTTTAATGATTTGAGTAACGACGAAATTGCTAGTATCTACAAGATTAAACTTGACCAAGAGACAGGCAAAATTAGCACCAAGGATAGCATTAAGAAAGCAATCGAAGGTTCGTTTGGTATTATCCCAGATGTGGTATTCAGAATCATGGGTGCTACGGATGCGGTCTTCAGAGACTATGCTTACTACAGTACGGTGGCCGAGCAGTTCAAAAACCAAGCGGATAACAAGCGTATTGAAACTCAGTTGAAAGATGCTTCTATCCCGGCCGATGAAAAAGCAAGGTTGCAAAAAGAACAACGTGCTTTGAGAAAAGCGTATATGCTTTTGAATAGTGACTACGGAAACGATGTGGCCAATGCTGATGCTATGCGGTTCGTATACACCGTGGACAACGATGTGACCAAAGCAATCGCCGGGATTCAAAAAGGATTATCTTCAACTGAAAAAGCAACTGGGTCTTTCTTACCTAAGGTATTGAAAGTATTGGGTACAGGTGTAGTTCCATTCACAAAAATTCCTACGAACTATGCGGTGGAATTGATGGAATTCTTGATCCCAGAATACGCGTTGTTTAAAGTTGGAGTTCAAGGCAAGAAGCGTCTTACACGTATGCTCAAGGGCGATACTCGTACGGCTGAAGAAATTGAATCAGAAACTTTCAAGTCTAACCGTGAGATGGACAGAATCTTGGGTCGCGCGATTGCCGGGGCTACTATTCAGTATGTGGCAGGTGCAATTGCTCAGAGCGGCGCGGTGTCAGGATCTCCAGATGACGAGGAAAACAAAGGCAAAGCACGTACCTTAGCGTACAAATTCGAACGCCCTTATTCTATCAACATTACATTGTTGAAAGCCTTCTTTAATGGAGAGCGTCAAGATGGTTTGTGGGATCCAGAAAATGATTTGATTGTTGACTATCGTTCATTTGGCTTGTTCGGTGCTTCTTTGTATTTGCAGAACAAATTTTCTAAGGAAAGCGGTAAAGAGCCAAACACAGAATTCGCAAACCGTGGTGTATTGGAAAAGGCTAACAGCATGTTCTTTGGTAACTTTGGAGACGCGGGGGAATATATTCTTGATCAAACTTTCGTAAGAGGTATTAATTCATTCGCCAAAATCCTTACCGAAACTGACGAAGATAAGTTGGCATCTTCTTTGGCTGACTTTACTATCACATTGACTGCGGGTATCTTGCCAAACACATTGAGTTTCATCGACAAGATGAACCGCAAGTATATGGTAGATTACGATGCCAAAGAGGCTCCGTCATTCAAGGCGTTTGGTATGGAAGTAGAAAGCACATTCGCAACAACTTACTGGACCAAAATGGCAATCAAGTTGTCAGAAAGATGGCCTATGGGAGATCCCACTAAATTTGTGGACTTACCATTTGTTGAGTCTCAGTTCAATGAGATTCCTGTAAAGGTTGACCCATTTGGTATACCAGTGCTTCAAACACCAGAGGGAAGTGTAATGGGCAAATTCCTTTACAACACTTTTGATGTGACCAAGGCAACTAGAGGTATTGCAGGATATGATGTACCCGATTGGGAAGCGTTGGTATACTACGCTACTAAAAAAGGTGAATTCTGGGATGCGATTCCAAGTCTGCCCTCACGCACTTTGATTGATGAGCGCGGAGTAAAATACAAGTTGAATCCAAACGAATACAACAACTATGTAATGTTCAATGCTCTGAAGCGTCGGGAGTTGGTAGAAAAAGCCTTGATTAAAAATGGCGTTTACAAAAGGTTCATCGACATGGAGTCTGAATTGAACATGGATCAAATTAACAAAACGCCTAAGACAGGAAAGGGCAATGTGTTGTTTGGTTATGAGCAACTTGGGGCGGTGTTGAGTACCGTTTACGCAGCGGCAGATAAAGCCTGTACGTTGGCTTACTTTGATTTGATTAGTGCTGAGCGTGAGAAAATGCGTAAAGACCAACCCGATAAGTACAAAAAGTTGATTGACGATGAATCTAGATCGGTTTACGGCAAGGCAATCAGTGATAAAATTTATGGAGGTTTGGATGAATCATCAGCAACTGACAACTACAAAGCAACTGCTGTGCGACGTGTGAACAACGGAAAGGTTTCTTACCCATATAAAATTGACGAACAATCCGTGTGGACCAATATTACACAGGAAGAAATTTCCAAATATGTGACTGGCACCATGAAAGATTTGCGTAATTTTACGGTGAAAAATCCTATTGTTCCCAAGACAAACACAGTTACTTTGAAAGATGGTACTCAGATGGTGGTAGAAACGCCAATCGCAAAACCAACAGTAAAGGCTGGGGCGTCAGAACAAAAGGGTGGAGGTAAGCAAGTTACACTATCTGATGGCACAGTAATGATAATTGACTAATGTTTGAAATAATAATTAAATAAAGTATCTTTGATCTATGCCTTTAACTATTAACACCGCTTCATACAACACCAAAACTGGCATGTATGTTACCGAGACAACTGGTGATTATAATGCTGTAACTAACCCAGGTGGGTTTGGGGCTCCAAACCCTACCCGTGCGAATGTTACATCGATCATATTTGTAATCACTCAGCCAGACGGCTCGGTTGTAACGATGGATGTACCATCTACTTTTGTTACAGGGCCATCGTATGCGTATGATGTTGTAAACACCGCAAGTGGCGAGGAAGCCACTTTGATGGATGGCGTGTATAGTGTTTTGACAACTTACACGGCTTCAGTTGGAGGTCCATATACAACTACTGAGTACATCTTAAGGGATTACGATTTGCGTTGTGCGATGGGGGCATTGGCATTGAAAGACATGAAAGGCACCGAGTATCAGCAATTAAAGTTAGCATATGATAGAATGGCACAAGCATTTGCGTGTGAAGATTATACTTTGACTCAAGAGTTGATGGATGATGCCAATGCATTGCTTGATGATTGTAACGGAACATATTTCAACTGCGGTTGCGGTTGCTAATTAAATCAAAATGACAACGACTGAAGTTGGAAAAGCATTTTTGGGTCTCAGAAAATACTTCTGTGAAATTCAAACCAAGCGTTTAACTGCATTGCAGTATGATATCGCATGTGAGGGAGTAGAAGATTTGGAACAAAAACTTCTGTACTACATGTTTGTGTTTGAAAGTTTAGATTGTTTTACTGAGGACGAATTAGAAGTCGTAGTAAGTAGAGCCAAAAGAGTAAGTGCAAATTGTGGATCATGTTCAGTCTCAGATGCTGAGATTGCAGCGTGGTTATTAACCGCAGAGGGAATATACATTACAGGTAAAATATAATAATTATGAGTTATACAAGACAACAAATCGAAGCAGCCGTTAAAGCAAAAGGCTACAAGTATTTTGAAAACGGTGATTTCAACATCAATATCATCGGTATTCGTAATTCATCTACTGGTAAGAAAGTTACCAATGTATTTGACGACCACTTGACTCTTTCTTACAAAGAAGGTGGTGTTTGGAAATTTTTAATTTGGCCTGCGACCACTGATCCAGGAACTAAGGGGGTTAAGGAATTCCACAACGCAGCAGGTGTTGCTCGTTTGGTTCCCGGCCAATACCCTGGTTCACACCATTTGGGTTTACACCAAGGTAAGTACGAGGCTTTAAAACAGAAGGCTAACGTAAAAGTTTACCGTGATGCCAACCGCGATATGACTTACGATGAGTCTAAAATCCAAGAGGGTATTTTTGGAATCAACATCCACAAGGCTGGAGCCGATAGTCAGACTGTAGAAAACTGGTCTGAGGGATGTCAAGTATTTAAGAAAGCCGCTGATTTCGAAGCGTTCATGGTTATTTGTCGCAAAGCCGCACAATTGGGAGGAAATTCTTTTACTTACACTTTGATTGAAAGCAAAGACATTGTAACTGAAAAAAGTACTACTGCTTAATTCTGCGGTCTCAGATGGCAACACCACTGGAAGTAATAGCGTCCGAATTACTTAAATCTGCCATCGATGCAGAGAAACTATTTGGCAAAACAAAAGACCAATCCTACAAGGACAAGGCTGTTCGTTTACGCAGAATAGTTGTTAACTTACAAGAGTTAACAATCGGCACCAGTAGTGTTGCCACACTAAATGATTTAACTGATGTAACGATCAGTGCCCCGGCTAACGCACAAGTACTAACCTACAACTCCACCACAGGACAATGGGAAAATCAAACTCCTGCTGGCGGTGG
>Ga0247723_1000399_pt1 | contig 29960 bp, 45 predicted proteins | sample MSEWelMarce5H_FC_FD_189079 | JGI IMG/M metagenome (GOLD analysis project Ga0247723, IMG submission 189079) | Subsurface sediment microbial communities from gas well in West Virginia, United States - MSEEL Well Study Marcellus 5H_FC | ecosystem: Environmental > Terrestrial > Deep subsurface >... | reverse complement strand
ACACTGGCAAACGTGTCTCTCTGGACTCGTAACTGTAACTATCAACCATCACTAAGGACGACTTCCTGCCACCTAGAGCCCCTTTTCAGATTCGAACTGAAGACCGCTCGCTTACAAGGCGAGTGCTCTACCACTGAGCTAAAGAGGCATTTTATTAAATTATACTACATTAACGTAGGGTGTGTTGGACTTGAACCAACGATTACTGAATTATGAGTTCAGGGCTTTAACCAACTAAGCTAACACCCCCTAGATGGTGAGCAGTTTAATGTCTGTGCTCAGGACATCTGGTTATTAGTACCAGCCCTTTTTATTTGAATGCCCTAAAGCATTACATGGTGTTTTATATCTCCCTTTAATGTATTTCAAACCCCACTTGATTTGTGTTTCAGGATTTGATTTCCAGTCAGATCCCATTGATGCCATCTTCTTGCCTGGCAGGGACTGAGGTATTCCATGTGCTCCAGAGCTCTTATTATGTGCGTTTGAACGCCAACCGCTTTCACGGTTCCAGAGCTTAACTAAACAGGAATGTTGTTTATCTCCCCAATTATATTTATCTTGCATATAGTAATATGCAAATTTTTTATTATAATCAGGAGTTCCAAAAGCAAATCTTTGTGCAGATCTAGATGCTGCATTTACTCTTGTTGTATCTGTGTCAGTTGTTCTTACAACTAACTTTACTTTCTGCGGTGCCTCATTAGCACTGGTTTGATTCTGGGCTACTGGTAGGGATACAAGTAAACTTGCAAGAACCGCAGTAGCAGGAATCAAAACCAAGGTTTTGAATCGCATTATTCTATCCTAACATGCCAAACATTGGCTTGTCAAATTACTTATTTTTTGCGTAACCTGTTTTCTTTTTATTCATTGATCCAGGCGTATTATATCCACCTCGGTTAGGAACATTTTTAATTCTAATCTCTAATGCTCTTGCAACTTTATCGTGATGCTTACCCAATTTGTTTTACTTCCTTCCACATATCTTTTGTTTGTTCAATCAATAACATTGCATCTAGCATTGTCATTTGTAATAGTTCTTCTTTGTCTAAACCTAAATGTTCTGCGTATCTTAAAATTTTTTGTATCATCACTTAATCATACTTCTTTCTTTTCCAAAGATTTTTTTTATACCATCCAACAACATAACTTCTTGGATTCCAAAGCATCTTTATTGGTTTTTCACTGTAATCTAATTTCCAGTCTTCTCTTTTAAATGGGATTATTTGTACGATAGGTGTTCCTGCTGGAATAGTTCCATTAAATCCTTCTTTAACTGCAAATGGCACTGCACCTGGTCCAACTCCAGTATCTAAATCCATAATTCCTGTAGAAGCCATAAATGGTAAATCAAACCTATTATAGGGCTGAGTAAAAATTGCACTGTATCCTTTTGGAAGCTTCATGCAGTAAAACAATTCCCATGCACTTGTAAATGGAGTATATCCTGGTATGCTAGGTATTTGACCAGATATCATAGCATTTCTTGGAGACAATGGAGCAATATGATGTGACCAGGTTATTGTTCCATCCTCAATAATTAAATCAGTATGTAGCTTTACTACATAGCCACAAGTAATTGCATCCAAGAATGGAGCACAGGTTTTTACTCCAGCATTTGTTCCACCAGCACTATACAGTCTAGGTTTATTGCTGCCATCTAGATATCTTGAAACTTTTCTATACCATTCTGGAATATTTAATTTAGCAGGTTCAATTTTATTAATAAACCTATTTACGCTTTCCGCTCCAACCTTACTGTCTAGATTTGAAGCCCAGAATGTAAATTTTTTTGCACTCACTTTTTTAACTCCATTTTTATATACTCAATTGCGTGTTCTAAGTTGCCACCATTTTCTTTAAACCATTGTAGTTTATTAAGAACAGAATGTAAAGTATTTACTCTAACAAAAGAATTTACATTCTGCAACTCACGCATTTGATCACGATAGTAGTATTCGTTGTCTGACATTATATCAAATCATCCGTTAAGTGTTGAAATTGTGGCAGGGGTTCAAGGTCTTCAAATATTCCCATCTGATTATGTGGCACAGATAGTTCATCGTCTTCATAGTCATCCCAAACTGCTGTGTACATGTCTGCATAATCATATAGGGGCTTTTCAACCTTATGTAATAGGTTTAATATTTTGTTGGCAAACCAGCGAACTACTGGACCAGCATCTTTTTCATGATGAAGCTCAAATTCCATTACGCTTCCTCCTATCCCATATGTATCTTCTTACATTAACATAGCAATTTAATGCTACAAAAGTTAAAATTAATAACTCAGCAACTGAGTGTGAAAATTTCACGCATTATCCCTTGGTAGGGCAACCATTGTTGCATAAAAACATTCTGCAAAGTTTGCTGCTTCTACCGCAAAGTCTTCCATATGCATTTCAGTTTCACCTAAACGACTTTTAACATAAGTTCTTAGTCCTTTTATAAAAATCTCTGTTAGTTCATCTGTTGATTTAATAAAATAACTTTTAGCTACTACTTTACTTGTCATTATGCCTTCCAAGGATCATTGTATTCATGCAAAATGATTGGTGTTAGTTCACCCATCCAAGCACCTTCACAATTATACATTATATATTCATCAGCTTCTTCTATGTCCATTTCATCACGCTCAATAAGGATCTGTAGCATCTTTTCATAGGAGTATGTTGCCAATGTAGGCTGACCACATCTTTTAGAAAAACCTATAAAGGCTTCTTCAAATCCGTCCATAAGCATAATCTCTTCATCTGTTTCGTAATAGATTAAGCTTTCTAATTCTGTTTTATTCATTTTTGTCCTTCTAATGCTTTAAGTATACGTTCAGATGCAATACTGAATCCATCTGTATCATTTTGGTACATTCCGTGAAAATCATTATCGTATTCATCTTGTAGTTCTTGAGCAACCTTATTCATAAGAATAATAATTTCTTGTCTACCTTCTTTTCTTGCCTGTCCACATCTATTACATGGACAATAGTCAGACTTGGAATCTGGGATATCTGATGCACTACCTGCTGCCATTACCAACCACCCAAACAATTATTTGAGTGTGTATGAATCCAAAAATTTCCTTCTAGATGTTTTCTAGTTGGAGCATATAAATCTGTATCACAGGCACCACAAGTATGTGACCATTCTTGTGCAAAAAAATCATATTGGAATCCCTTAGACATTAAAATCCTTAGTGTTAATTGTTACAGTTTTGTATTTTTAAAGTATACACTATTTAGGTGGGGTCTGTCAAGTTGAAACATATCGTGTCCAATACTATATAAAAGATAATAGCAGAAGCCCCTGACAAAATCAAGTCAGAGGCTTCAAACTAATTAAGATGCAAGAATCTTGGCAGGATCAATGTCCTTACCTGCACTCCATCTAATGTTGTCTCTCATTTCAAAGTGAAGGTGAGGACCTGAAGAGTTACCTGTGTTACCAGACTCTCCAATGTGCTGACCCTTTGTTACTTTGTCTCCAGCCTTAACTAGAGCCTTTGAAAGGTGTGCATAGATTACCCAGCCACCTTCAACTTTTTGAACTAACTGTGTACCATAGCTGGCACCCCAGGAAGCGTTTTCGATTTTGCCATCCGCAACAGCAATGATGTCTGTTCCTTCTTTACAAGCAAAATCTACTCCTGTGTGGTAGCCTTTGCTCCACATCTTTCCAAGCTTCTTGTAAGGTGTTGTAACCTTACCTCCTGCGATTGGTAGACCCATTTAGAATCACTCTTTTCATATAAATTAGGGATTTAACCCAAGTTAATTATATCATTAGAAATTAGTTAATAGTTGTCTCAGGAATAAAGTCTGAGAAGTCTTGTGGATAATCTCCATTGGGAGTCCACATCTTAAATTGTCTGATATCAGAGTTGTACGTCTTGCTTCCACCAGTGATTCTAATTTGAACCACAACTGGATACTTGGTTACAATATTCCAGCAATTAGAAGCTACAAACTCACTACCTGGTTTTTCAGTAAAGAAATATGTATTAGTAGCACTGGTATCATTTGGTCCTGGAACTACTCTAGTTATTCTTAGCTTAATGTAAGATGGCTTCTTTTTACCCTTTGTATCAATGCCAGCTTGGTAGCAGAACAGGGATCTTTTTCCATTACCTTGAATTTCTGTTTTGCCATCTTTAAATTTAAGAGTTACCCATTTATTTTTTGGAATAGTTTGTATTTCTGTGGATTTATACCTAATAGAATCTGAGGCACTTGCTGGTGTTGCCTGAGCAAAAACTAATAGTACAGAAAATACTGTAGCTATTAATTTTTGGAACATCTAATAAGTTTATCAGATATCCAATTTTAATCCAGAATTGCAACAGATTCGTGGATATACCAGTCATCCCATTTTGAAAGATTTTCCATAATTCTTATATATCCCTTGGAAACTAAAAGATCATATATCTTTTCTCTATTATCCGTATAATTATGCTCTACTGTAATAATCTTAAACATTTTAGAAAAATCATAAGCCGAAAGAATATCAAACTCTGATCCTTCTGTATCTATAGAAAGATAATCTATAACATCTGGAGCATTATATTTATTTAATAAATCTAATAATGATATTGTTGGCACTTCATAGGAGTAGCCATCTTTTCTTTCATCTGCCCACATGTCATCATATGCATACTTTTCCATTGACGATAACCCTCTACCAGTTTCAATAAAGGTTACAGTTTCACCAGACTTATCTGTGACACAATTAAAATCTATGTGACACTCTCTGCTATCTATTAACCTTTCACGAGAAACTATAGAAGCTTCACAGACTATTCCATCCCAATGAAACATCTTTTCTAGGGCAAAAGTATTACTAAGAGTAACACCATCATCCGCACCAAACTCCACAAAGAAACCAGGGGCTTCTCCTAGTAAAGATAATACTAATTGATCTTGATTGTTTTGAGCAAATGAACTTTCTCCATTTTTAGCTAAATAATCATTAAAAATATTTTCCATTTTTTATCCTATCTTCTTGTCCCCTCGGAGAGATTCGAACTCCCGACCTGTAGGGTAGAAACCTATTGCTCTATCCACTGAGCTACGAGGGGGTAACATATCTTATGTGCTAGAAGCAGAGTGAGAATTTATATGCTCTCTCTCATCTACGATCTCATAAGAAAACTTAATTAGTGCTTCCTCATTTGCAGCATAATGATGTCCGCAAAAGTATAGTTCACCCGATACACCCTTTACTAAAATAAATGCCTGTGCTCCACAGCGATCACAACGATCTGAAATCTTTAGCTGTCTCTCTACTGTTTCCATTACTTCCATTATACTCTCCTGATGTGTCATTTTATAGAGGTAGGGAGAAGCTATCCGATTGGAGTAACTCCTCCCCACCAAGCTCCCCAACCTAGACTTGAACTAGGAACATGCAAATTAACAGTTTGCCGCTCTGCCAATTGAGCTATTGGGGATTAATTGGACTTGAGGATTTGAACCTTACCTTCTGTATTATAGTTTGCATAAACTACCAGATGTGCTACCAAGTTACACCATAAGTCCCAACACAGCATCATTCTTTTATGCCTAAAAGCGATATACCTTGTTGTTTGTGGTAGAGATAGGAATCGAACCTACACAGCAAAGCGTTTGATTTACAGTCAAAGGGGCTCACCACCTGCCCAACTCTACCAATTTTTAATTATAGGTATTATCTTACACTACAGAATTGTTTTTGTCAAGATATGCGATGGCGTTTCTTAAAATATCTACATCGTCTTTTAAAAGTCCAAGGGCAACATTACAACCATTGCATAGCCATCCTCTAAAATCTTTGCTTTCCCAGTCGTGATCTAGGTAGTATTTATTTGATAGTCTATTACATATTGGGCAAGTATAGTCTTGTTCTGGATATGGGTTTACCTTCTTTAATGAAGATACTACTTTATTTTTTTCAGAAGAGCATTGTTTACAAATATCTTTGTAATGAACTTTAACTGGTGTTGTATGATTTATTACTAGCTCGTCTGTATTTTTATATTCTTTACAGATTCTGCAGATCATTACATATATTTCATTAGGCGTGAGTCTGCATAATTCATAGACTTAGACATTCTTGCTGTCCAGTCTTCTGGAAGCATATCCATAAGCCCTAATGTACGAGCTCTGCGAATGATGTGACGCTTAGCAGCTTCATAGTTTGATGCACGACCTACTGCCTGAATTGCATTAGATAGATCTGCTCTATCTGCAATTGGGAACGAGCCATCTGGCATTGCCTGACCTCTTGCTGCCATTGCTCTGCGTTGCTTAGGGGAATAATCTCTTTTTTCCATTGCGTCTGCCTCCGTAGTATCTAGTATATCAGCTTTGTTTTCTCTTTGATTTTTAATTGAATTCCACTTTGATCTTGACCAAGAAAAACCTGCATCTCCACCCCATAGATCCCATGCAACTCTGCCAGGACTTGGGTATCCTTCTTCACCAGCATTAAAACCTGTTGCTTTTTTGTCTACTTCGTGTCTTGAAAAGAATGAATACATTCTCGCAACTGTGCTTTCAGAAAGATTCTCCATGTTAGCAAGTTGATTAGCACGAGCTAGACCAACAGATGTTCCGCCACGCTTACCTTCTTTTTTCCACTTTAGGGCTCTTCTTGCAGCAGAAGCCATTCCGCTTGTTGGTTTATAAGTTTTATCAGCCATAGTTATATTATAACTCCTTATACTTTTTTTCTAGTTCAATTCTAGAAATTTCTTCTAGCATAAGGATTTCTTCCTGATCTAGATCAACATCTATGTCCTTATAGTTAAAGGTACTATACGTTGGAACAACAACCCATTCACCTTCATTATTCATGTTCATCTCAAGTAAGCCTTTTTGCCACAAGCCAAATATTACCTCATTTGTAGCAGATAAATGAGCATCAAATAGGTCTGGGAAGTCTCTTATCATTTTAGGGGTCATTTTATAAAGTGGCTCTCCAAAAGAATCTACACCAATTACTTCCATGTATCCATTTTGTAACATAAATATAAATATTTCTTGAATGTCTTCATCTTCAATGTCAAAGTCATCTTCCATTAAATTATCCCCATTCCACTAAGGAAGCTTGCAACATCGTCTGGCATATCTTCTGGATTCCTTCTTGGAACTTGAGTTACCTTTACGTTAGCAGTTTCATCTACTGCGTTTCTAAGATCTTTCCATGTATGCACTTCAATTTCTTTTAGCCCAATTTGTTTTGATGTTCCTGAAATAGCATTATAGATTGCACCACAAACAGCATCTGACAAGTCCTTAGAACCCTTTCTTGGGTGATCTACTTTATCACGAATGATTCGAAGTTGCAACAACTCTTCTGTAAGAATTTTAATTGCTGGTCCAATTACTCTTTCTTCTGCAATAATCATAGCCATATCTTCATAATGTTTCTTTGCAACAGAAAGTGTCTCAGAGTTCATACCTTGACCCTTAAGCTCATTCATAATATCAAAAGAATTCCAGCGGTCAAATGTTACTTTGCGAATATTAAATCCTCTTGCTCTAAGTTCTAAAATGTAGTTCTTTACATCTTTAAATTCCACCGCTTTATCTGCTGTTGGGGTCCACCATCTAACTGCATCTACAATAACAAATGGATTTACTACATCATAATCATTAAAGCTAGAAACTTTTACCCACTTGTCAACATGTGCCATTGCAACTGCACAATGGTCATGCTTTTGTGCAAGGTCAACGTGAATAAAATATTCTTTATTTTCTTCTGGCTGAAACCACTCAGCAAATCTTCCAACCTCATCTACAGCATTTGATGGAAGCCTAAAGCAAGATTCAATCTTTTCCTTTGATCTAAAGAACGCATCCTGAGCATCTGGAGGCATACAGGCGAAGCGTGAAAGAGCATCAATAGGGTTCTTATAGAATTGCAGCTTAAAGTCTTCTATGCTTCTTGTTGGGTTTACTTCCCATGTAGGACGCTTTAATGCAAATACCTTTGGATATCTGTAGGCTAGGATTTCATCTTCTTCCCACTCTATAGAGAATAGATTATCTGGATCACTATCATCTGCCATATCATCAAGCTTGAACTTGTAGTCTCTTATATGTACATTCTTACTAGCAATAGCCTCATTATACTTTTGCTGAATATAGTCGTTCTTATATCGAGGGAAAGAAAGTAAAACAACTTTTCCAAAGTCTGGGAAACGTGAGTCTACGGAAGCACGATACATATCGTAAATTGCCGAACCAGTTTTTGCTTGATCGTGTCCTGTATTATTCTCTGTAGCAAAGCCTGAGATTTCATCGAGGATAACACATAGTACGTTGTATCCTTCCCAAGATTCTCTTTCAGAGTGACCAGAGTGGCAGGTAATAGATTTATCAAACGCAATTGACGATGCCTTTGGAGAGAACTTACCCTGGAACCATGGCGAACCCATAATACGTTTCTTAAAGTTTTCAAAAAATACATTTTTTGCTTGTTCAGCGTTGATAGCAATATTAAGAATATCAATAGCATCACCAGATGGTTTTCCATAATATCTGGCAGGATCTTTTAGACATAGCAAAAGGTATACCATATAGGCAACAGCAATGGTAGACATATAGTCTTTACCAGATCCTTTACCCAACTGTAAGATAACTTCATTACAAGTTTGCTGCCACCTATTATTTGCTTCTTCATCACCGTAAAGATTTACAAGAGTATTCTTTTTATAAATTTGACTCATTGCACGAATAGATTGATACTGATACTGAGACAATGGTGGAAGACCAAGATAGTGATCGCTTACAACAAACTCTTCAATCATTACTGGCTTTTCATCAAACTCATCGCCAACCAAAAGGTCTAGCATATCTTCAAACATTAGAGCTCCTCTGCTTGACCGCTAACATCACTTAATTTTGAAAAAACTAATGGCTTACAGTGAGCACACTTAGAGACAACATCACGAATAATTTCTACAACTATTCTTTGTTTATCTTCTGTCTCAATAATCTTTTCTGCCATTTCATTATTGTCAAGAACACCAGCTTTTTGTAACATGTCCATTTGTTTTTGCTGAACATCTGCAATTAATTTTAGGGCTGCAGTTTTTTGTGGAAGCTGACCAGTTCTATCTGCCTCTTCTACAACTGCCCAAGCCTCTTTAATAAGCATAGAATAGTGCTGATCTGCACCACTAAGAGCTTCTCTTGCTCTAATTTGAATCTGTCTATCACTATGGATTACAGATCTCCACTCATTTAAATACTCAACAACGTCTGCTCTTTTATAGCCAGTTGAACTAGCAATTTGTGACGGATTTGTATTACCTTTTAGGAACTCTGAAACAACAGAGTTGATCTTTTCCCATCTATCTGCTAGTTCTATTTCTGACATTACTTCACAACCTTTTTCTTCTTAGGTTTAATTATACCCTTAAAATCCCATAAATAAAAGGACCTATACCCAGTTGGACCAATAACATCAATCCATTCCATTCCTGATTCAGTATTTTTTACATACTTTTCAAACTTGAATTCTCCACGAACATTCTTTATTTTAACTAATGTCCCTGGCGTGACTAAATCTTTTCCATGGGTATACTCAAGTTTTACGTCCCAAACTGGATTATATTTAATCTGTGTGCGTTTTTTAGCCATTTATCTGTAGCCACCAGCAGTTGGAGCCCATACAGAAACATTGCCAACCGTCCAACTTCTTGTTAAAACATTGCCACATCCTTCACATTGCTGATGGTCTCTGTCATCTACTTTTACATTTGGCTTTTCTATAGTCTTGTCACACTCAATGCAGGTGTATTCATACGTTGGCATTATTTACCCTCTAATCTATTAATTTCATCATTAATGTAAAAGATTGCTTTTTGCAAATCTTCAATTTGTCTCTTATCATCTTTTAGACCTGCTCTCCATAGATACTTAAAAGCATTTCCAATATTAAAGTTTCTATGGCGTGTAATCTGAATACACTCAACTCCAGATGGATCGCTTGTATAATGAACTGGATGGTTTACCTGATCCACCTCAATGTGAAACTTCTCTTCTTCTTTATACTCAAACATTTAACTCTCCGTATATTTCTTTTAGTCTAGGGATAGCATATTTTTCTGCAAGGGTATCCCAATTCCATCTCTTATGAATGCTTATGGATTTTTCAAAACTGTCTTCAAACTCATTTAGATGATTATTATACACCATTCGCATCTGACTCTTCAAGCTTTCTTTGCGTGGCATATAAACATTTCCAAGATATGTTTCTTTTAAGTATCCTGGAATTCTATCTGGAACTGGAACAATATCGCTTTCAATTTTAAATTTAATATCATCCTTATACTCTGCCCATTCCCAAGTTGTAATAGCTGGCATTCCAGTTGCCATAGCCTCTAATGGCATCATTCCAAAGCCTTCACCCCATGAAGGATAAATAAAGCAATGGGTGTTGTGCAGAATTCGTAAGTAGTCATTAAAGGAAACAGACTTCTTAATTGTTTTAATATTTTTATATGCAACTTCTGGACTTACTAGTTTTCCAGAACCATCATCTACCTGAATTGTGTGTCCTTGATCATAAGTTTTAAGGATTAGGAATACGTTTTCATCATCTGCAAATTCTTCTAAGAAAGCTTCTACTGCAACTTGACCACCTTTTCTAACATATGGCTCTCCAGTATGTAAAAAGAAAAACTTTTCATCCTGAAGTTTTCTTTTTGCTGGAATAAACTTTCCAGAGACACCGTGAGGAAAAACATTAATTTTGCCATCATATTTTTTCCCAAAAACTTCTGCAGCCCATGTTGAGGCTGTCCAAAGTTCGTCACCCTTAGCTATACACTCTGCCCATCTATCTGATATTTCAGAAGTTTCGTGGCATGAATATAAAATATTATATGCTCCAGAAAACAAAACATGGTTGTCTGGAACTGCATAGGATAGGTTAACCCTGCTTGTTGGGTCAAATACTGTTACGTCTACGTCATTATTAATAAAGGAGTTGGTCATGTTTGTAGATGCTAGGGGATATCCCATATCCTGTTTTCCAAAATCTCCACGCATATTTACACCGCTAAGATTTAATCTCATCTTTTTTTCCATGTCCTCTGATCTCTCATTAATCCAAATTCAGTAAGGTATCTGAATATTGTTTGGTGACTTGTGTCACACTCTTTTGCAATTTCTTGTATAGTTTTCTTATCAACAACGTATCTTTTAGTTAGCCATACTTTCGACTGATATAGTTTTGCTGCCATTCTAACGCTCCGTAAGCTTATTAAATGCATAATAAGCAATTCCTATAGCATCGCCAACATCATTGTCTGTAACATCAATGCCAAACTTATTAATAAAATAATCCATTGTCTTTTGCTTCCTGCGTTCTCTAATTGTAGACTTATACCAAGTAGCAGACTTTCCAGGAAACTCCTGTTGAATTGCAACCTTATCTGCTTTTGTTGGATTCTTATTTCCAATGAAAGACTGCCATTGAACTGGAGCAACTGTAATTACTTTTGTTTCTGCTCTAAGAATTGCAGACAATGCTGCACCTACAACCATAGCAATCTTTAATCCTGCATCTGCAGATCTAACCATAATAGCAGATTCAATTGCTACATAGTCAGGGGTTACTAGCTTAGATAGAGCCTGAGACTTGATATGTGCATCTCTTACTTTTTCATAAATATCAGATCCAACTATTGGCAACTTACCCATTCTTGTTGGTTTACCGTTTTCAAACAAACAAAAAGCTATAGAGGTTGTTGATGCATCAATACCTAAAACTTTATTTGCGTGGTGCTTTTTTAGTGTTGCTAATGACACCTTGCATTACCTCCAATGCTATATTTTTTTTATTCTTTCTTTCTTGTATCTGACAAAGTTCACATTTATCGTCTGGATTGTATCTACTCAACTGGGATCCACAACCACAAAGACGTTGTTCTCCACGAAGTCTTGCCCTCTTTTGATAATACTTTTCCATAATTCTTTTATTTGTAGCAACTCTACAACATTCATTGGAACAGTATTTTTGATTGTGTGTCTTAAACTCAAATTCATTAAGGCACTCTGCACAAACTTTTAGCACTGACTTCTCACCACTAGGGGATCTATCTTTGTCCTGCCATCTGGTCTTTCTAGACATGCAGCAGATACTGGACAATAATTACAAGGCTTACCACCTTCTTTAAAAGGACGTTTGATATTCTTTTTTTCTTCCCAAGCTTTTCTTACTTCCCTCATCCAGTTAAAAATATAGTCTGCGTAATCAATGTTTTCTTCAGACATAACAACAGGTACAATTGCAATCTCGTGAGTATTCTTGTTCTCATACAACAAGAAACCTTCATCTAAATTTAAAGCTTTCATATAAATAAGTAGCTGAACTATATGGCTATCAGAACCAGTTGAAGTATCTTTTCTTACAGAATATTGCTCATCCTTAATCGTTTTAATTTCACCAACAATATCTTCTCCGTCAGCATCAATAATTAAATCAACAAAGCCACGAATAGGTGGATCAACAAGCTTGATTTCTTTTTCAATTTCTTTTAGGACACCAGTCTTTTCAATAACCTTTTGCAGTCTTGCATGAGCATCTGTTCCATTATCCATTGCAGCAACGCCCTGAGCATTTACTGTTTCCTTAAACTCTGCACCATCAAATGCGATTGACCAGTATCTTGGGCAGGTACCATGACCATAACCAACTGTGGAAGGAGAGAATGTAGTCTTTTTCTTAAACCCATTAGCTGTTCTTCCCTGGAGATAAGCCCTACCAATAGAAAGTCTAAATTTTTTAGGATCTAGTTTTGTATTTCTTGGCTTACTTGTTAGTGTCTTTATTAAGTTGTTTACCATGTCAGGCTCCTAAGTTATATCGTGCTACATATTTTAATGCATCTACCACTTTGTCCAAGGAGTCCTTAGTTGTATAGTAAATATTTTTCTTTGTGTGATTTACACTTCCAGTTGGACCTTTTCCAACTGTTGTGTAATAGGTTGCAAGAATACCAAACTTGGCACTCATTGCTTGAAGCTTTCCAATAAGAGCAACTGCCTGAACTGCTGGGATGTCTGGCTTCATCATGATCTTAACAATAATTGCCATTGCTTCATCCAACTCAGGATCATTCATAAACTCATGAATGTCATTAAACTCTGTTACTTGATTAATATACTCAAGAACTGATTCCATTTGCTCTCTCCAATAAATCTTCTAGGGCAGCCCATTCTATTACTGCTAATCTTATCTTATGTGTTTCCCCAATTGCTAAAAGCAATGCAGGATATTTATTCTTATCTGTTTTTAGCGTGTCTGTAACTATTTTAGACCAGACCTCTTGGTTTATTGTAAAGCTTTTTGCAGACTCTTTTACATCTACAACAAACTCATCCGTTGAGCCATCGGCTTTTTGATACTGCCCACGACCTGAATTTTTATGAGCCTTAGCACCAATCTTTTTTAGCTCTCCACGCTCACTCATATCTTAGCCTCATTTGTATGACCAGTAGAGCAAGTATAAACAAGAGTCATTTTATCTTCATCTAAAACTGCATCATTAACAGATTCCATGCAGTCTTGACAGATAAATGTCCCACCTACCTGAGCTCCAGACACTTCTTGTTTTGGAGTAACTTTAATAAAGTCATTTGGATCTATCATAGTTTTGAATAGACCATACTTTCAATAGTATCAAATACTGCTGGATTCTCTCTAACATACTCAACTACCTTTGCTCGTCCTTGTAGTCTTTCTTCTAGAACTGTATACCAAGCACCACCACGTTCAATGATGCCCATAAGCTCTGCAGTATCAACTAGGTCTGCAACCTTGTCTACACCAACATGATCTCCCTGAAAATAGAAGTCATAAGAGCCACCAATAAACTGTGGTCCAGTCTTATTATAATCAATAGTCCAGTTTACTGGGCGACCAACTTTTTGTTCAATAAGTCTGTCTCCAACAGCAATCTTATCCTTAATAGAACTAGCTTCTGATTCACTTGACCATAACTTAATAATAGTACTAGAAAAAAACTTAACTGCCATTCCACCAGTAGGAATATGAGTTGCATGCATTCCACCAAAGCTATTACGCTGTTGAGAAATTAAAACAATAAGAGTATTTTTATTTGCATAGTTAAGCATCTTAACAGCATGAGTCATATCTTTTGCTTCTGCACCAATTTGTTTTGTGTCTTGTAATTCTTTTAATTCATTTCCATCTTTTTCAAAATAGATTGCAGGAAGCAAAGCTGAAATAGAATCCACTACAATTATGTCCACGCCAGCGTTCATTAATTCAACTGCAACATCAACCATATCGTTAATAGTTTTAGCAGGAGAATAAATTAGTTGATCTGAATCTACACCTAGCTTAGTAGCCCATTCAGGAGAATATGATTGTTCTGAATCAATCCATGCACAGGTCTTTCCATTTTTTTGTGCCTCTCCAATCATTTGAAGACAGAAAGAAGATTTACCAGCAGACTTATTTCCCCAGACTAAAACCTGACGACCATATCCAAGACCACCCTTTAGTCCAACGTTAAGACTTAAACTGGGAGTTGCCTGTTTTTCTATTTCTACTTCTGTTGCTGTCTGTACTCTTTTTCTTGTCTTGGGATCTAGCTTTGCTAGAATCTCTTCCATTGCTGTCTCGCTCATTAAAGTGCATCTCCAAAATTTCTGCCAGTTTTTTTATTTCTGGACTTCTCATACTTTCTATTTTCTTAATTATTGAATACATTGTCTCTTCATCGTGACTTCGAATTACCATTAGCAACTCTCCATCAACACCTTCTAAAAAGTAACCGTTGATTGACATGTTATATTATATCATCCCAAAACGCCATGCATTTTTGCTCTGTGAGTGTTTATTGACATCTTACGCATCAATGTTTCATCTAGAGAATCTTTTACGTCACCATGCATCTTTAGTCCCTCATAAAGGTCAAGCACACGAATAATAATATCTGCTAACTCTTCTACTACTTCATTTGCACCCTTTTGCTTTCTAAGTGCTTCTAGAACTTCTGTTCCTTCTGAGTGAATCATTGCTATTTGTTTTGCAAAAAAGATAAATGGATCTGCTTTTGGTTCTACATTCTCATACATGTAATCCCAAAAGCCCTTCTCTGTTGCGTTTCTATGAATTTCTTTAGCTAGTTCATCTATGTTCATACCTTTTCAAACTCCTTAACTGTGGTACTTCCTGATTGTGTTTGCTGTAAAACTGGCTTACATACTTTTCCTGGCTTCATATTAATTAAAGAACTGGCATACATATTTGGAAAGATAACTACTGAATATAATTCTTTATCTTTATCTGCCAAAACTGCATTTGCCATTTTCTGACCAGTTTTTGTTTTGCGTGGCGTAAAGCTAATAGTGTATAGCTCCTTGTCTGCAAGAGTCATTGTCTTTGCCTGAATATACTTAATAAATGGATCATCAGTATTCTTTAAATCTTCTGCTGTTGCATAGGCACCAATTCTATTGTCAGCCACCAAGAATATATAAATTTTTCCTGGCTCAATAACTGTGTCTGCTCTATCAAAGATACCAACGCTTCCAGTCTTATCTACAATTTCAATACGGCTCCAGCCTTCACCACGCTTAATAGATTTAACCATTGCAAGAACAAGGAACGAACCCTCTTCCGAATAGTCTTCTATGGGCTTTGCATATGCTTCTATCCATCTAGGGATGTCACTTGTAAACTCTGGAATGTTTAAATATTCATAATAGTTTTCTTTTTCAAAACCACTTCTTGGATTATCAATAAAGGCTGCACCACCAATTTTGTTTAGAGCCTCTAATGCACGACTATTGATTCCTGAACCCTTTGTTAAAGAATGCTTCTTAAAAGATTCATAGTCTGCGTATGGTCTTCCAGCAATAATCTTACTTCCAATGTTTTCTGAAATATACTTTACATTTCCAAGACCAAATCTAATTGCATCCCCCTCAAGGGCAAAGTCAATATCTGATTCATTAACGTGTGGTAAACGAATAGTAATGCCAATTCGTTTTGCTTCAATTAGGTAGTCTGTACGAGTTTCTTTATCCTTTTCATTCTTAAGAAGGGAATACATAAACTCATGTGGGTAATATCTTTTTAGCCAAGCGGTCCAATAAGATAGCATAGAGTAAGCAACAGCATGAGACTTATTAAAAGAATATCCTGCGTGTGCTTCAAAGTCGTGCCATAGGTCCTCTGCTTGTTTCTTCTCAATATGCTTTGATGCTCCAGTAACAAATCTTTCCTTATACTGATCAAATTCTTTTGCATCTTTTTTCTTACCAATAATTTTACGAACCTTGTCAGCTTCTGCCATAGACATACCACCTAAGTGAACACAAGCCAACATAACTTGCTCTTGATAAAGAATGCAACCATATGTTTCTTTTGTAAAGTCTTTAACAATATCGTGAACATACTTTACTGGGGACTTGCCCTTTTTACGCTTGATGTATTCAGCACCAATGGTATTCATAGCACCTGGACGAACCAAAGCATTAGATGCTGCAAGTTCTTCAAAGTTATATACACCCATTTTTACAAGCAAGTTTGTGTAAGGAGTTGTTTCTGCTTGGAATACACCCTTGGTAAAACCAGCAGTTAGATCTGCATAAACTTCTTTATCATCTAAGGAAAGTTCTGATAGGTTAATAGCCTTATTCTTTCTTTCCTTAATAATATCTAGCGTATCGTGAATAACAGCAAGAGTCTTTAGACCCAACGCATCAATTTTAATTAAACCAATGTCTGCTGCCTCTTCCATATCTACAGCAACAACTGGAATTCTAGCATCGCTTTGTGTATCTTTGCGAGTTTCCATTGGAGCATATTTCCAAATTTCATCCTTTGATGCAACAATACCAGCAGCATGCATTCCAGTTCCACGAATTCGTCCACGAAGTTTTTCAGAATATTTTACAACTTCTGGATACTTCTCACGAAACTCTTTAGAAGAACTGCTAGAAACAAATTCGTCCCAAGTCTCAACACCCTTAAGTGCCTTATTCACTTCTGGTAAAGGAATATGAAAAGCTCTTGCAACGTCTCGCACAACTCCCTTATCTTTAAATGTAAGGAACGTAGCAATAGAGGCAACGTGTTTGTATTGTTCAGTTAGATAATCTTTAACTTCTCCACGCTTACGGTCTTCATAGTCAGTATCAATATCTGGGAAGTCGTTACGTTCTGGATTAATAAATCGGAAGAAAAGTAATCCATACTTAATTGGATCAACCTCTGTAATTCCTAGTGCGTAACAAACAAGAGAACCTGCTGCAGAGCCACGACCTGGACCAACCATAATTTCATTATCTTTAGCCCAACCAATCATATTTCCAACAACAATAAAGTAGGAAGAAAAGTTTTTAGACTTAATAATATCTAGCTCTTCTTGTAATCTTTCTTCATACTCTGGAATACCAGACATGCCACGCTTTTCTAATCCCTCACGAGCAAGTTTTTCCAGTTGATTATCTGGATTATTGTATTCTGCAGGAAGAAGATCTAAGTTTTGTTTGTATTCATAAGAACCAATCTTATCTGATATCTCTACAGAATTTTCATATAAATCGTCACGATCAATACCTTGATCAAGCATTAATTGCTTTACATCTTTGTGACCCATAAGAAAGATTTCTAGGTCTTTAAATGACATCATTCGATCACCATATAAGTAATCTAAACGCTCCATCATATCTTTAATCTTCTTTGAGCCCTCAAAAGTAGAATCCTTTTTAACATTTGGATGAGTTCCAAGAATAAGCATAATTTCTTCTGCTACACGATCTTCTGGTGAAGCATAATGGCAGTCTAGAGTTACAGTACTTTTAACTCCCATATCATCTGCTAGTTTTAGCATAGCCATATTTAGCTCTACTGGGTTATGTGGTTGAAGTTCCATATAGAAGTCATCTTTAAATACCTGTTTGAACCAGTCTGTATACTGCCTTGCAAGGTCCATATTTTCATTTTGAATTGCCTTAGCAATAATTCCATTCATACAACCAGAAACAATTACTAGATCAGATGAATGCTTTTCTAATACTTCAAAGTCAATTCTTGGCTTCATAAAGAAACCATCATTCCAACCTATTTCAGATAGCTTGGATAAATTCTGTAAACCTTTTTCATTCTTTGCAAGAACAATAAGGTGATTATAAATCTGACCGTCTTCTCCACGATCTTTTTTTGCTCGCTTATCTAAGCGATCATTTGTAAAGTATGCCTCTAGTCCAAGAATAGGCTTAACGTTTGTATCTTTGGCTGCATTAAGAAAGTCACGGTGTCCACTAAGGGTTCCGTGATCTGTAATAGAAAGGGCTGTCATGCCAACTTCTTCTGCTCTTTTAAGAAGTTCTGTTGGGGACGAAAAGCCGTCTAATAAACTATAATAAGAATGTGAATGATGATTATGATACATAAGACTCCAATGTTATGGGGGCGATAGTAGTATACACCATCGCCCCCAAGGTTGTCAACTTCTACCAGTCTGCTGAGGTAGTTGTTGTTACATCTGTATCAAGACCCATGAAGAATGATTCCTGATCTGGATAGGTAACATGACGAGTTGCTGCTTTTTCAAGTTCGTATAGCTCAACGCCATCCCATGAAAATGCACTGTCGTCTGTTGCAAGTGGGAATAGGGAATAACTGGTCTGTGTTCCAGTTCCAGTTCTTTTTAAACGCCACATTACATTTGTGATTGATCCAGTGTCACCTGCGTATTCGATAATAGTCGTAGTCGTTGGAGACTTTGGACCAACACCCTGTGACCAAATAGCAACGAATGGATCTTCTGTGCCATCGTCAACCATTACGTTTGTGTAATAGCGTAGACGAGCTTTCCATCCTGCTTTTGGATCACGGCGGTGCATCTCACAACCAAAGCAACGACCCTCTTCTTCAAGAGTGCAAGCAGCCTTACGGCGATAGTCCTTTGGGTTTGTGTGTTCTGCTACAACAATTGCTAAGCCATTGTCTGCATTGTAGCTCTTTGAGTCAGCATCTACTTCGTTAAGAAAACGAATCTTTACGCTTTGTCCATCTTCTAGCTTTAACCAACGGGCTTTAGGACCGTCATTTCCCTTTGGTTTGTCGATTAGGCTTCTAATGTTAGCCAATCCAGTAATACTTGCCATAATATATTTCTCCTAATATTCGGTTCTATACATGAACCTGTTGAACAATTGTATCAGAATGACAAGGCAATGTCAAATGATGCAACAGACTTAAATGCTTCAAGAATTTGTTCGTCAGACATATCCCCGATATCTTTTACTCCGTCTGGAAAAGTAATTTTAGTAATGTGCTTTTCTTTTAGACTATTGTAAAGTTTTCTTTCTAACTCCATACCTGCCTGGTCTTGATCTGATGCCAAAACAATTCCAGTAGAATATTTACGAAGTAGTTCTATTTGATTCTTTCCAAGTGTAGCTCCAAGTGTTGCTACAGCAGGAATATTTAATTGCCATAGCCTAATAACATCAAATGATGATTCCACAATAGCAATATTTTTATACTTAACATTATTTAAATTAAACAGTACCTTATTCCTTGGCAAACCAGTAGAGTTCTTAAAAGACTTACCTTCAATTGATCTACCAACAAACCCTACACAGATATTATTATGAGAATAAACTGGGACAGTTACCATTCCCTGTTTTTCAGAATATCCAAGCTTAAAGTTTTTAATAGCATCTAATTCTATTTGTCTTGTCTTGTAGTAGTCTAATCCTTCTTGCGTTTCCAAAAGAGTGTTGTGTAGTTTGCGTACAAGTACAGGATCAAATTCTTCAAATTCTTCTTTAGGTTCAATTGACTTCTCTATCCTTTCTGAAAAGTTTATACTTTTGGCTGCAGAAGAAATTATTCTGGCAGCTTCAAAATATGTTTTGTTTGCTGATCTCATTATTAGATCTAATAGTGTTCCATTTTCTCCACAAGAAAAACAATAGAACAAACCTTTTTCTTTGTCTACTTCACAAGCTGGTGTATTGATATTATAGTGGAATGGGCAATAGACTAAAAAGTGAGTGTCTAGCTCTGTTCCAGTTGAGATTCCACAGAGGCTGAGGATTTCTGAGATTTGTTCTGAGTCGTAGATGTCATGGGTAGGAGCTTGTTTCCTATCACGCCCTTGAAACATTGTGCCTTAGCCTTTCCTATGTATACGCCATAAGTTGTTATTTTAAAATCGAATGAGTTACCATTATAACTGATTGAAAAAGAGTTGTCAAGATCTAGGTGCGGTACATAGCCCTTTAATCTCATATAATGATCCATTATTATAGAATATTCAGTTTTTAATCGCATAATATGGGATTCATCATAGATCTGACCATCTAGACTAAAATCCTTAATTTTCTTGTGCGATATTAAGTTGTTCACATAACTATTATATTATGATATTAGGTATCAATTGGGTCAAAAACCTCTTGAAACTTGCCCTTATCAAAATCTACCATCATAATAAAGTCTCCCAGGAATCCATGCCTGTTCTTTCTAAAGGCACATTCTAGGGCATCAGAGTTCTGTTTTCTACCCATAGCAAGAACCCAGTCAGCATCGTAGGCAATCTGTCTAGACCATGCCACCTGCCCTAACTGTGGCACAGATTCCAAATCTGAGGAATCTCCAGGCGTAGCAGAGGCAATAGCAATAACTGGTACCTGTTCTGAGATAGCCAATAATTTAAGCTCTCTAGATAGATTCTTAATTTTAACAGTCTCATTTTGGTTAGATGCTGCATTGTCTGTCATAAGTTGCAAGTAATCAATGATTACCATATCTGGCTTATACTGGTCAATCTTTGCTCTAATAACATTTGGGTTTACTTCACTGCCACCATCATTAGAAATTATTTTAAATGGCTGCTTGCCTTCCAGGTATTCCTTAGCCCACTCCTTGAACTCCTGATCATTTACACGACCAGCACTCATGTATCTATGAGACCATCTACCGTCACCAATAATGGTTAAAATTCTATTTCTAACTTCTTGCTCAGTCATTTCTAGGGAAAGGATTAAAGGAACCTTTCCATGCTTCCAAGCCTGTACTGCTAGATACAAGGCTAACCAAGACTTACCAATTGCAGGGTATGCTAGTAAAACTCCAAGTTGTCCTTTTGAGATTCCCATTGGAAGACAAACATCAAATGAAGCAATACCAGTCTTTACACCAACATCACCGTTCATAGACTCTTGTCTTGTCTTTTCAAAATAACTAACTGCATCTTCAACATCTGTTACATCTAGGTCTCTAACCTTTGCTGTAATTCTTGAAAGACTTGCAATATCTTTTGTTAATGAGCTTAGTGCCTTTGAAGACTCGTTGCCTTGAAGCAACTGTGCAGCTTTCTTTACTGAGCCACGAAGAGTTTCGTCTAAGTAAGTTTCTTTTAACCTATTTACTGCATACACAGTTGGACTAGTTGTTACAACTGGATCGAAGTCTTTGAACCTATCTACAATAATAGATATGTCTGGTACTTGTCGTGTTTCGTTATAGTAATCTTTTGTAAAGTCCCAAATGTCTCCACAGTTTAAGAGTAGGTTTTCTACGTTGTTCTCAAAGAGAACGTGGATGTCTTTATTCTTACAAAGTGCAGTAATTACTTCTGCCTCTTCACGCATCCCCATTTAACCACTCCTGCCTAATCTTTGCTAATTCTTTTCTGCGTTCTTGTCTAATAGCTTTATCTTTAATATCTGCATCATACGATTCTAATATTTCATAAAAGTTTTTTAACATCCATTCTATTGGATGCCCAGCTTTTGATGTAGTAAAATAATACTCTACTACCTTTTTAACTTTTTCATAGTCTTCAAATTCATTAAGTACTTCTAAAGCAATATACTTGTACTTGTGCAAATTTACATTTATCTTAGTATTATATTTTTCTTCATAACACTTTTTATAGTGACCAACTAAACCAAAAGCTCTACCATCATAGGTTCCGTTACCTGTATTGGCTTTTTCAACTAGCTCTGGAGTTAATCGCTGAATCACTTCTTTAGATCCTCTTCAATCTCTTGCACTTTTTCCATCAACTTATTTTCAACATAAGTATACACTCTATCCATGGCAATGTCAACATTAGCCTCTGTATCCCTAACGTAGTCTTCTACTCCAAGTTCGATATGAATACTTTCATAGTTACCTAGATTTCTTACGAACTTTAGGGCGACTCTTACTTTGGTCGTCTCTTTTTCCACCGAGCTCATTCTTTAACACCTCAATCTCTTCTTCTGTTGCAGGTGCAACAAAACCTATACTACCATAACCGTCTGACAGTTCGTCAGAAAGCAGTCTTGATAGGGTTAGCCATCTTTCTGCAATACCAACTAAAGCATCTACATCTTTATTAAACTCAGCAATTCTCTGTGCTGCAACCAAGTTTAATGCACCAGCCAGGATTGCTGACTCTTCATTTAGTTCGTCACCAACTAAATATCTTAGTTTTTTATTTAATCCCATTAGAATTCTTCTGCTCTCCAAACGGGAATAAAGTCTCCGTTTTTATTTTTTATATATAACATTTCCTTGTTTCCAAGCAAAGCATCTAGTTCATCTTTTGTAGGAACATTGTGTGAAACAATGATACCATCTCTTCTTGGTCTGCCTCTATGTACATTTGCAAAAAATTCTCTTAGCTCGTGTATATTTTCTTCAGTAAACCAATAGCTACCAGACTGACCATTTTTAATCAAGAGTGGCTTAGTAACTTGACCAGACCAAATTGCTCTTCTTATTCTGTCTGGATGCCTATTCAAAAACTTTGAAGCCTTACCTATTCTATAGGCAGACTTTCTAAATTTTTTAAAATCTGAATAAAGAAACTTTTTTACCTCTTCTGTTTCGAGGTTATACAGGTGGCATATGTTAGAGGATCTATCTGCTTTAATTACCTTATAAAGACTATCATTTAAAAAGTAGATCCTGCTCTTATTTAAGCCACGCTTGATTTCTTTAGATATGCCTTTTCCATCTTCCAAAGCCATACTGCGAACGCACCTCTATTTTCTGGATGATTGTAGATCCATCTCTTTCCACAAGAAAAACAAAATAACTCTAAATGATTTTCTGTAAATAAAACTCTGTCTGAAAGAACTCTTCCTCCACACTTGTCACATACAAGATACATCTTATACCTGAAATTTCTTTCCGTCAACAATGCAGGAATAGTCTGGGGAGACATGGACCAACTGAATATGTGGATATACTCCATTTTCAATATGAGCAATTGCAAAAGCCTTTTGCCAGTTATGATTATTTGTATACATCATACCTGTTGATTTTTCATCACACATATGACCAATTTCATAACCTCTTAGGGTTTCTCCTTTGCCATTGTTTCTAAGTTCATAGGTATTAAAGTAAACACCTGCACGATGAGAGTGTCCACGAATAAGAGATACTCCAAAGTTATCTACGTCTTTACGAACTGATTCACCTGCATTTTGTGAAATAGCATTTCCATGATGAACGTGAATATCACCAAAGCGATGTGCAGGTGGTTGATTATAGTAAATATAGTCATACCCTAAGCTATCCAAATTCCATAACGCTTCTGGAGTTGTAGCTTCAATATAGTCTGGTAGCTTTGCATCTACATAATCAAACACACGAATATCGTGGTTTCCAAGAGCAGAAAACAGCTGAGCATTTTTGGCAATCTTTCTAGTCTTAGTATAAAAATCTCTTGCTAGTTTTGCTTCATGCTTCATGAGGGGGACAATAGCGTTGCCATTATCATCCTTATGCATCTTTAAAAACTCTGCTGAGCGTCCCTCTGTGTACTTGCTATAGCAAGCCTGATCATCGGTATCACCCAAGTAGTCTACTACGTCTGGCTTAAACCATCTCATTACCTTAAACCAAAGCTCAATCATCTTATCGTCCTGATAAGGGAACTGCTGGTCAGAGGATAGCATCCACTTTAAATCGTTCGTCATTTTAATCCTTTGTTATGCTGCGGTCTTAGATCTTTGTCTACATAGCTTAGAGCAAAATTTATAATGCTTTTCTGCTTCCACAGGTATAGTGTATACATTGTAGCAGTAGTTGCAAATTTTTTCAAGTACATTTTGCACTCTGCACTGCGAGTTACATTTTTTTCTTTTTTTAATTATGCTTGGTGGACCATAAAAGGTTTTTCCACAACTCTCACATTTTTTAGAAGTCCAATTATCCTTTAACTTATAAAAAGAAACTGTTTTCATTCCATGTGCTTTGTCGTGTTCTGACCTAGTACAGACAAAAAGATTTTCCTCACGGTTATCAGTTTTTATTTGATTTATATGATGAACTGATTCGTGAGGCTTTAACCTTCTATTTATTTTATTTTCAGCAACAATAATATGTTGCCAGTACCATCCGTCTTTCATGGCTTTAGGATGTTTTGGACTTTTTACCAAAACATAACCGTTTAATAGTTTATGGCTTTTTTCCGATTGCAATGTAATCTACAATTACTTCTTTGCCTTTATTGTATTCCATTGTATCCGATACAAGTGAAACTGAACATAAAAATCCTTTTGAAGTAATCTTTCCAACTGAAGCACTAGCCTTAAATGGTTTTCCTAGTCTATCTCCTGCACTAACAAAAGATGGAGTAGCAACTACAATAACATTATTGTCTGCAAATGGTGACTGGAATACTGGGGAAAGCTCTGCAACATCTGTTCCTGCAGTTGCTGTAACCGTAACTCTATCTGCAACAATTTGAAGAGGTCTAGTAGTATTTGCAAAAAATTTTCCAAGTATATCAATTTGATTTACGCCAGTAGAACTAGCCTGTGTTGAACTAGAAGAACTAGAGGTAATGCTATTAATTTCATCTGCAAGGCTATTTAACCATTCTGTGGTTATAGGCAACCCATCAGTAAGTCTACTTACTGGCATCTTCTGTCTTTTCCTTGCTTCCTGTCAAAGCTGCAATTTCATTGTCTTTAGCCTGAATAGCTTCAGTTGCCTGTGCCTTTAGAACAGCCATCTGTGTTTCATACTGGCTTGTAAGCTGACCAATACGATTTTGTAGTTCTTGAACTACTAATTCTAGTGTTGTTGACATTATTTCTCCTTTTTGGTTGTCACCTATATTATACATTATGTTTTGGTTTTTGTCTAGCTTAGGTAATTGTTGCATTTACCCCTGGGGTTGTTGAGGTTGTATAGTAGTGATAATTAACATAAACGGTTGGTCTTGTTCCAGCATCTGTCTGAGTAGCTGTTGCTGTTAAATTATTGCCAGATGCAACGTTTGTATTTAGTATTAATCCACCACTTGTATAGTCTGTCCTAATAGACTCAACAATGTATGAGTTATTTAAGTTAAGAGAAAAGTTTGATCTAAATTGAGTATAATCATATACATCATAGTATCTTGTATTTCCAATAGTTACTACGCTAGTTGTGCTACTATTTGGAAAGCCTTGTCCTGGTGAAAAACTAAAACTAGCTGTTCCAGGACCAGAGGAGGCTGGATCATATCGATACGGTCCCCAAGCGGATGTTGAAGAACGCCTTGTAGAAACATATCTATATCTAAAAAAGCTTGCACCCGATCCATTATAATTCAAGAAAGATCTTGCATCTGTTCTTGTAGATGTTGTAACTGCAGGATAGCCAGTATTTAATGTTTTTGTATTTGAACTTACTGGATCATTTGTATATTGCCAGTTTGCATTATAAACACCGTGTGCTTTTACAAATACAGGATAAGTAGAGCTTCTGGCACCAACAAGAATATACGGAGACGTAACTGTTCCCCTACTTACACTGTTTACAAATAATTCGTATCTTCCTGCGTTTGGTATATTTGCCCATGAGAATGTTGCTCTGTCCCAACTACTTGCCGTTGCATTTAATACTGGAGTTGCAAGTGTAACTTGAATGAATGGAGAATATGTATATTCTACTACATTAGATTTTGCAGATTCTTCTCCAATATTGTTAATTGCTGCTATTGCTATTTTATAGGTTCCATTAGATTTTGTTGTGTATGTTGTAGTGTATGAGCCATCAACTGTAGTAGTAAAATATTCTTTTAATGTAAGATTATTTGTTCCATCAGCAGAATTCCAATATAGTGCATACCTTACTGCTCTTACATCGGGAGACCATGTAATTGTGGCACTTCCAGTTCTTGGATCTGTTGGACCAAGAGCAATTACTGGAACAGGTGGTATTGCATCTGGTGTTGTTCTAGAAATAACTGTAGACTGGTCTGCTGGAGTATCATTAATATCTATTGGAACAAAATAAAAATAATATTGTGACTCTCTGTCTGTTGCATATGTATATGTATTATGAGTTTGGTAAATCATATTTATTCCTGGGGTGCCAAAATTAACACCAGTCCAAGGGCTTTTTAATGTCAAAGAGGTATTGCTCTGGATACTTGCAATTACCCCAACAAATGTTCTAATAGAATCAATAGTGACATATAAGATATTTCCAACCTTTAGTGTAGATAAAAAGGTTGTAGATATTCCTGTTACTGTTTTTGATCCATTTTGTAAAATTATTTTACTTGTTGTAGATACAACGTTTGAAGGAAAGTTGTCAATTACCGATGTTGTTGCTGGAATATGATCTACTTTTGCATAGTCTGCCGTAAGCGTTCCTCTTGGCTTTTTTGAAACCCACACTTCATATTCTTTAATATCTTCTGCAGCGTCCCAGGTAAAAGTAATATTATCATTAGTTGTTACTGTTTGTAAGTTTTTAACATTACCCTTAAGTGCAATATAAAATGGTTCCCATACTCCATTTACTTTCATATACCCAGAGGTTACTTTTTTCCATCTTCCCTCATCTTTAATATATGCAGCACTTCCTTCTTTCCATGTGCTATAGAACCCATCAGCTGTTTTAAAATTAAATGGCATTATACAAAGGTCAGCCAGATATCCCCATCATATCCACTAAATGAGGATGGGGCAGCTTGGGATATTGTAATTCTTCTATAAGCTGAAGGATAAGTAAACACAGTTGTTCCTGTTCTTGTTGTGTCTGATGGGGCATCAATTTCCAACCATGTAGGCTTTTTCCATAATATAGAAGTTCCGTCATTTGTTAAATAGTAAGAAGACTTATTTTCAATTGTAACTGAATCAAACGATCCGTTGGAACCGTTTACAATGACTCCCTGCTTCATAAATTCAGCTACGGATATTCCATTATTAGCAACAACATAAGATACCTTTAAGGGTGTCCTATAGTTATGGGAAATTTTGTCTAAAGACATATCTACTCCTTATGCTTGTGCTTCAGTCCAAGAAATTCTTGAAGAAACCTTTGCAGTGGAAGATCCAATGTTTGTAGCAACAATGGTTAACACATCTGGACCATTAGGGAATCCTGGAGTTAAAGAACTTCCGTTTCCACTAAGAATAGATGTTCCAAGCTCTTTAATGCTTTCTAGATCGTATCTAGTTGCACTTAGATTTGTTCCACCAGCGTTATCCGTGTAAAAAGAAAATATTGTGTCTCCACCAGTTACTGTACCTGATGCAGAAGTGTCTGATCCAGTAGTTCCACTTTGGTTGTGGAAGATGATTTGAGCAAGTGAACCAGATCCAACGCTTAGTGTTTCCCATGCTGCTGGAAGAACTGCTGTGCTATCAGACAATGTATTAGGGTTGAATACACCTTCAATTAGGAACGGTCCAGTTCCAATTGTTTCTAGTTGCTGTAAGGCAAGTTGCATGGTATTAATAATTTCTCTTTTACCAAAGTTTCTACCAATTCCATTATCAACAGAAGGGGAGATTCTAACACTCATTAGTGGTGCTCTTTGACCAGCAGTTAATGTTAAATATCTTTTCATTCTTGCATTAAACATAATGCCTCTATCTTCATCATATCCGCCATCCATAATAACAGAGGATCCCCAGTGGGTTAAAGATGGAGCACATGTTTGGGTAATTACCCTAACAGATGTCTGCTCTGGAGTAGATATAATCAAAGATACGTTTGTTCCAGCAGTGAATTGTTTTGCTGCCACATCATCAATGTTTTCTTTTAAAGCAAACTGTGTTGAAGTTATAGTTGGGCTACCAGATAAATAGTAGGTTCTACCAACTTCAACGTTGCTTCCTCCAGAATCAGTTACAACCACTTTCATTCCAGCAACAATTTTTGCTGTATCAATTGTTCCAGTTGTAAGAGCAAAAATAGAAGGGTTTGCATTGCTAATTGTTACCCCATCAATTGCCTGATAGATTGCTCCTGGAACAGATGAGTCTGGATAAAATTCTTTTGCACTAGCACCAGCATTCAAACTATTAACTCTTACGACCACAAATTTTTCATCTGTGTAAGGAAGTGGAGCACCACCGCTTCCAGTTAATGGAGAGTATGGTGCATTTTGATCCAACGTCAATGTTGTTGATGTTGAAGATACAACCTTTCCAAGCTTAACTCCAGTAGACAAATATATAACGTCTCCGTCAATTACCTGTGTAGTTAGATCTGGTGTACCGCTTGAAGCAGAAAGAACAGTTCTATTTGAAAGACTAGTATTGATAAGTCCTTGACCATCAAAGCTTCCAGAAATTAAAGGTTGCTTGGCGTTTCTTTGAATTGTAATTGGATAACCACCAACTGCAACATTGTAAGATCCAACCTTTGTATATGAAACAATTTCCGAGGCGGAGGTTCCCTGCTGAATAAGAATATATCCAATAATATCTCCATCAACCTTACTTGGTGCTACGGTTCTCCAACCAGTAACATCCTCTACATACATAATTGTTGCAGTTGAAGAAAGCTTATCTCCACTATTTGGAGTTACTGTAGAGTTTGCTGCACCAGCAAGTAGTCTTGTTCTTGGTGCATAGTTGTTTACTTCGTAACGTGCTGGTAGGTTGCCAGAACGCATATAAGACTGTGTGTTTAAGTTATTGTTTGGTATTCTATGGAAGTAATAAATGTCACCATTTGTCATTCTCATTCCATAACGAATAAATCCAGATCCATACCAAGTATAGTCAATGTATACCATTTGCATTTTTGTTGGATCTAAAATATAACCAGAAGGTCCTGTACCGTCAAGTCTGTCTAGATTAAATTCATTCTGTGGAACCCTGACAGTTTGGACCTTGTAAATACTAGCACCAGTTACAGAGGCTGAGCGGAAAGCTGGATTAACCCTCATTGATGTTTCTGAGTCAATATGGGTAATTTTATATACCTGACCCTTGATAACTACGTTATCGCCAACAACAACCTGCTTGGTAAATCTAGTATTTACTCCAGTAACAAGATTTGATTTGTTTTGAATAGAAACCTTTCCGTACATAGGCTTGTTTGAAAAACGCTTACAAGCCCAAAGCTTTTCTCCATCAAACTCTAGGAATATACCATTAATTTCATTGTAAAGACCAGCTCTTGTGCAAGCACCTGCCCAAGTAGATACAGTAATAACAGAGTTTTCTCCAGATGGACTTACATTCGTTGGATATACAAATGCTGGACTAATTGTTGTTTGATAACTAAAAGTATTTTGATTGATTACTCCAGTCACAAGGAAGTCTCCAACATATGGATTAAAGTCTCCACCAACTACATTAACGCCCTCAACCTTAACTCTAGCACCTTCTTGCAATCCATGATCTTCTACTGTCACAACAACTACTGTTGCAACACCACTAGTTCTATCTGCCTTAATGCTTTCAATATTATAGCTAGGGGTAAACTTTGCACCAGTGGAGAACTGAATAGATTTTCCTGACTGGTATCTAAAAGTTTTTCTAGTTTGTCTTATTTGCTGGATTCCAGTAACATTGTTTGCTGTTGAAAGTTGAACGCCACCATTATAGCTAGTATGCTGGATATATGAATCTGGCTTACAGAATAAAGTTGCACCAGAGTTTATTGCACCACTGTTATAGGCTAAGGCTCCACCAACTCCATTTGTTTTTAAAATTTCTAAAGCTGTTGCTGAAGGTGTTCCAAC
>Ga0247723_1000398_pt1 | contig 30002 bp, 42 predicted proteins | sample MSEWelMarce5H_FC_FD_189079 | JGI IMG/M metagenome (GOLD analysis project Ga0247723, IMG submission 189079) | Subsurface sediment microbial communities from gas well in West Virginia, United States - MSEEL Well Study Marcellus 5H_FC | ecosystem: Environmental > Terrestrial > Deep subsurface >... | reverse complement strand
CAAAGATTCTTCATCGCAATAGTTTGAATCTTTGAGCATTAAGATGTTTTGATATTTTGGGCTGGAGTACATTAAAGCTCCTCGAATACAAATATCCATCTTGTCTTTTGAGTTTATGATGTTATTCAAATTAAGAAATATATCAGAATCTTTTCTCCAATTTAATTTCTTGACATCTAGCCTTTCAGAAGTTAAAATGAAGCATCTCGTTAAGAAAGTGAATTGTGAAGACCAAGCTGCATACTCTAATGCTTGATAACTGGAATCACAAACAAACACTAATAAACTTTGCACCATAATGTTTTTATAAGGGATTTGATTTTATCACTCCCTTTTGATACAATGGTCTATCACACTGGGAGTTACAGTTATGCAGGAAAGCCATCGCCCTAATTGTTTTGCTAATGTCGTTGGGCAGCAAGACACCAAGGATCTGCTTCAAATCAAAATCAATGCCTACAAGAAGACCAATAAGAACATCGGTCATATCTTGTTCTTAGGCCCTCCGGGTACAGGTAAGACTACCCTTGCTACTGTTGTTGCCAACGAAATGGGTGTTGGATTTCAGAGCATCATGGGCAACAGGATTAAGACTTGGGGTGATTTGTACAATGTCATCAAAAACATTGAAACAAACGACATTGTCTTCATTGACGAAATCCATTGTTTGACTGAAAAGATGCAAGAGTATCTTTACGGAATTATGGAAGACTTCACATATACCCTTGAAGACAAAAACCTCTCTCGCCCAGTGGTAATGAAATGCAACAAGTTCACACTTATTGGGGCTACTACTCATGGCGGACTTTTGAACGGTCCATTTCTGAGCAGGTTCCATAATATTGTCAATCTTGTTCCATACACCAATGCTCAATTAAAAGACTTGGTTGTTTCTTCATGTTATCGACAATTTGGCCTTGATATCCCAGAGAATATTGCTGGAACCATTGCCAAGTTGTCTAATAAAACTCCACGTAAGGCAAACACCATCTTGTCTAACCTGTTGGAAATTGCTGAAGGAACCATCAAAGGTAAAGTTTACTCTTCTCATCTCACTTATGAATTACTTCAGAAAACTTTGATGATGATGGGCATTGACCCTATCGTTGGTTTTGACAGGGCGCAACGAAATTACATTGGTGTCTTGACTCGTGAATATACAGCGACCAACAAAGCGCTTGGTATCAATCCTTTATCAAACATGTGCAAAGAGCAAAAAGAGACAGTTGAAAACTTTATTGAGCCTCTTCTGCTTTCTGACATTGAAGTGAATGTTCCCCAACTTGAAATCTCTATCAATGGACCAATGATAAAACTTACCAAGAATGGACGTGTTGCCACTCAAAATGCAATAAAGTACCAGAAAATTATGCAACAGTACCAGCAACAACTGAAGTGGTTCCCAAACGAAGATTTCTCAATTTAATCTTATGTATAAAAGAGAGTGGACAATCGTTCACTTTCTTTTTTCAATCTATTAAGGAAATTATATGCCAGCCAAACAATTAGTTTTTAATGAAGAAGCCCGTAGAGCAATGGAACGTGGCTTAAATGTAGTTTGTGATGCAGTTCGTGTCACTCTAGGACCTAAAGGTAGAAATGTTGTAATTCAAACACCATCTGGACCAATCATAACCAAAGATGGAGTCACTGTTGCTAAGGCAGTAGAGCTAGAATGCCCTTATGAAGATCTTGGTGCTCAACTCTGTAAGCAAGTGTCAAGTAAGACTAATGAAAATGCTGGTGATGGAACAACGACCGCAACTGTATTAGCTCAGGCTTTTGTTCGTGAAGGATTGAAGATTGTTTCTGCTGGTGGAAATCCTATTAGCATCAAGCGTGGAATTGACAAGGCTGTGGATGTGCTTGTCGAGGCAATTGCTGATCTTGCAAAGCCTATTGAAAATAAAGAGCAAATCCAATTTGTCGCTACTATTTCAGGTAATGAGCCTGAAGTTGGAAAGATTGTTGCTGACGCTATGGAAGCTGTTGGCAAAGATGGTGTCATCACAATTGAAGAATCCCGTGGTCGTGATACCTACCTGACTATGGTTGAAGGTATGCAATTTGATAAGGGATTTATGTCTCCTTTCTTTGTCACCAACCCAGATAGAATGGAGTGTAAGCACAACAATGTTTCTTTGCTTTTGGTAGATAGCAAGATTCATGATGCAAAGTCCTTATTTTCATTCATCCAAAAGTTTGATTCTTCAATGAAAAATCCACTTTTGATTATTGCTGATTCTATCGATGGTGAAGCATTGCAATTGATGGTGCGAAATGTTTACCAAGGTAGAAAACCATGGGTTGCAGTTAAGACCCCAGGTTTTGCTAATCAAAAGAAAGACTATCTATTTGATTTAGCTGCTTTAACTGGTGGAACTGTTATCACTTCTGACATGGGTTTAACTCTTGACGAAGCGCCTTTGAGTGTTCTTGGTACAGCAAAGTCAATTATTGTGACTAAAGAAACCACCACTATTATTGAAGGCGAAGGCAGTGAAGAAGCGCTTGAAGATCGCATTGCGCAAATCAAGGTTCTACTATCACAAGCTGAAAGTGATTATGAAGCTAAAATCTTAACCGAAAGAATTGCAAAGCTCTCTGGTGGCGTAGCAGTGATTAAGGTTGGAGCTTCTACTGAGGCTGAATTGATTGAAAAGAAGTATCGATATGAAGATGCTTTGGCTGCTACAAGAGCTGCTGTTGAAGAAGGTATTGTGCCTGGTGGCGGAGTAACTTTACTAAGGCTTTCAAAAAAATTAAAGTTAAAGCTATCCGATCCTGATGAGCAATTTGGCGTTGATATTGTCAAGAGGGCATTAGAGGAGCCAATCAGACAGATTTCTTACAACGCAGGACTTTCCCCAGATGTTATTGTCAATGATGTCTTAAAAGCAAAAGAAGGTAGAGGCTTAGATGCCCGAACTGGAAAAATTGTAAACATGATTGAATCTGGTATTATTGATCCAGCCAAAGTAACAAGAAATGCACTACAAAATGCCGCTTCAATTGCTGGACTATTGCTTACAACTGAAACTCTCATTGTAGATAAACCAGTTACAGGAGAAAGAGTTTTAGTTAGTGAAGGTATGATGTAATTTCCCTTAAAATAAACCCTGAAAGTGTATACTTTCAGGGTTTATTTTGTTTATAATAGCAGTAATAATTCAAGGGGAATTGACATGGAAGAAGAGGACGCAAGGAAGGGATTAAGAAGGAAGATTATTTCAGCTGGCTTGTTGCTTGCAACATTAGCTACAGTAGCTGTTCAGTTATTTTTGATGAAGAAAACTGACAGAACTCAAACTAACAAAACAACTGAAGCAATTATGGTTGATCCTAACAACTAGGAGTATTATGTTAGATTTTTTATATCACTACAAAATGATCGTTACTAAAGTTGTCGATGGCGATACTGTTTACGGAGATGTTGATTTGGGATTTAGCATTGGTTTCAGAAAGATGGAGTTTCGTCTTTCTGGAATCAATACACCAGAAATCAAAGGCCCAAACAGAGATGCAGGATTAGCTTCTAAAAAGTTTGTTGAAGATACAATTTTAAACAAAGAAGTGATAATTGTAACTAAGAAAGATGGTAAGGAAAAATATGGGCGCTATCTTGCTGAAGTTTTCTTTTTAGTTGGAGTAGAGTGGGTCAGCTTAAACAAAACCTTACTTGATAATGGTTTGGCTGTGGAGTTTATGGTATAGTGCATGTATGGCATTTTACAGGCGATTGTTTATTGATTTTGATTCATTTTATGCGAGTGTAGAACAGCAAGACAATGAAGAATATCGTGGAAAGCCTGTAATTGTTGTCCCTGTTGTTTCTGATTACACTTGTGCTATAGCTGCTTCTTATCAGGCAAAAAGACTTGGGGTTAAAACTGGAACCCGTGTAAAAACGGCTAAAGAAAAGATCCCAGGTCTTTTTGTTTGTGGAGCTAGACCAAAGAGATATGTTGAAATACACAATCAGATTCTAGAAGTGTTATCCAAGCATTTTCAAAAGATTCAAGTATTGTCTGTTGATGAGATGGCTTGTGAAATTGAAGAAGATGATGATTTTGATTGTGAGATGATAGCAGCACATTTAAAATTAGATTTAATGGATGCTATTGGAGAACATATCACTTGTTCTATTGGTGTTGCTAGAAACGTATTTTTATCTAAAGTGGCAGCAGATATGAACAAGCCAAATGGATTCACAGCTTTAGGTGATGAAGCTTCAGAACAATTAAAAAAGCTAGACTTAACAGATTTGCCTGGGATTGCTGAAAGAATGGAATCTAGGTTAAATAAATCTAGAATAAAGACAATTGATGATTTATTCTCTATAGATGAATTAAAATTGAAAAAAGCATGGGGAAGTGTTATAGGTGCTCGTTGGTGGCATATGATTCGTGGTTCCCTGCAATGTGATTATGGCTTGTCTAATAACGAGATACCCCAGTCTTTTGGCCATACTCATGTTCTTCCACCTAGTAAAAGAGATGATGCTGGTTCTTTTGAGGTTTTTGAATCTTTATTATTTAAGGGTTTGGAAAGATTAAATAAAAATCGAATAAGCGCAAAGCGAGTGTCTGTATATTTATCTTGGCGGAATACAGAAACAAAACGAAGAGGCACATTTAAAAAAACCTCACCAATTGCTTTAGCTTCTTGTGATTATAAATATTGGACAGTGATAGCAAGAAAACTATGGTTAAGTATGCCCAATCTTGATTTAAAAGCTATCCCATTAATTGTTGGTATTCGTTTCACCCGCACTGTAAAGAATGAAGATATAAACTTACAACTATTTGATCTTAACTTTGAACCTGATTTTGAATTGAAAGAGTTGTATGAAGTGCCTGATCGTATATCATTTGGAGATCCTGGAAGGCTGTTTAGTGAAAATGAGGTATAAATCTACTTATGAAATTGTCGATAGAAATAGATAACATTACCGAAGCACAAGCCATTGCAATAGAAGATTTTTTAGCTACATGGTTATTTTTGAAAGAAAAGAAAATGAGAATGTGGACTGCTTTTTTTGCTGATGGACAATATGATTTTGAGCCAGAGATTAAAGTCAATGGTGAAGAAGCTAAAAAATACATGGGTGATATTGGCTGGAGAGTTGGCAAGGTTGGATTTAAAACTGAAGATGTCTACCTTGATGACGAAATGTATTTAATGGATTATGAAAGAATCCAGAAGAACTTGGACGATAAAACTGAGGAATAATTGTTGATAGAAGAAGAATACCCAGAAACAGTCAAGGTGCATTTGAACAGAAGTAAAATTGCCCTACCTTTTGACAGTGTTTCAGCGTCATTAACCCATCAAATCCTAAGTAAGAATGCTAGAAGATTTGAAGGCGAACATTACTATATGCTTTTTGAGTCTACTGTAATTGAAGTTAAAGAATATTTAAAAAGCAAAATTGAAGAAGATTCTAAGTTTGCTGTTAATTTGTTTGGAGAATGGATGAATGATTTTATTGGATATCAAAAAGAAAAATCAAGACCATTTTCCAAAGATGTTATTGTAAGTTTTTCTGATGGAAGTGAATGGTCTTTAAAGGCTATTGATATTTATGCATTAGCTGAAGAAGTTGATTTGTCTAATCCAACAGCAGAAGTAGTTATTGACAAAAATAACCCATTGTTGACAGATGAAGATTATATGTTAAAATGGGTCAGCGATAATCTTACTTGGGATAATTTAGAAGAGATTGCAGATAGAGTAAAAAAGCCTGATGTTACACCTGATTATGCTAGTGAATGGAAAGATGCTGAAAAGAGAGTTGAAGCATGGGAAAACACTCTTTCTGTTATTGAAATGATTACGCTTGATTCTGAAGAAATGGACGACGAAGATATTGATTGACCCCTATAAAATTACAAACTACAACAGAACAGAAAATGAATTACAAGAGTTTTTATTATTTTGTATTGTTGTAGCAGGGAAGACAGCATATATACAAGCCGGAAAACTTGAACAATTCTTAAAATCAATAAACACAAGATTAATGATGCCAGAACACATTAGCCCATTTCAAAGCATCAAAAGTGCAGAACAGCATGGGATATTGATGCAAGAAATAGAAAAAGCTAAACTAGGTCAATACAAGAAGATTTTTGCTGGTTTTAAGTTCATTTCAGATAACAAGCCTAATCTAAATAATACGACTACAGAACAACTTGAATTGATACCTGGAGTTGGAATGAAAAGTAGTAGATTCTTTCTCTTGCATTCTTCAAAAGAGTACAAAGATAGAATTGCAATTTTAGACACTCATATCTTAAAGTTCATAAAAGAAAATATTGACGATCGTGCACCAAAATCTACACCCACCATCAAAGTTACATACAAATACTGGGAAGATGTATTTTTGTATTGGTGTGAATTGAATAATAAAAATGTTGCTGATTTTGATTTGGAAGTATGGAAATCATACGCAAGGGTAGCAAAGAATGACTAAGTTACAAGAAGAGCAAGAATTGAAACAATATGAAGCTCTTGTTAGAAAGATTGCGAATATTTATTATTTAAAATATAGCAAGAAATATGACTTGGAAGATTTGGAACAAGTTGCTAGAATAGGTGTTCTCGCTGCTATCAGAAATTACGATCCTAAGTTTAAGACTAAAAAATTAACTCACTATTATAATTATGCTGGGTTTTATATCAAGCATCATTTAAGAGCAGACACTGGAATGATTCATATACCAGCAAAACATATGAGTAATCCAGAGTTTCCTAAGCCTATGATTACTGGTTTAGAAGACTATACCCATGCAGATGATTCAGTTACAGAAATTGATCTTTTGGATTATGCTTTTGAACTTGAAGAATATTATAGCGTGTTAACAGATTATCAAAAAGAAGTAATTCAAAAAGTTTATTTAGAAGGATACACTTTTGATGAACTTGCCAAACAATTAAAAGTTACAAGACAAGCGGTAAATTTGGCAGCTATAAACGGTATGGCTAAAATGAAACAACATGCCAATGGTCTCACAGTCAGAACAAAAACAAAATCTTTATAATTTAGAGTAATACCATGAATAAAATTGACAGTAAGCCTACTTTTGAGTTTGTAAGTTTTTCTGACACAAAACTGCCAGAAAATATTTTAGCACGATATTGTTTTGAAGTTGAAAATGTTGAAATACCTGACACTGAATTACACATTACAATTCCAGAAGATTATTGGGTTTTCAGTAACATAGATAAAAGTGAAATCTTTCTTTTGTCAGATGAAAACTTTAAAACAATATATGCTCCATTTACCAAATCTGCAGTTGCATATAGTAATTTCATTCAAGACAGTATTTTTAATGATGTTGAAGTTAGTAATGTTGTTTTAGAAGAAGAAAATCTTTTTGAAGCTAGTGATTTGTCAGAAGAGATTGAGTTTGCTAATTGGTTTGGAATGCAAGGTGCTATTTACCTTAATGACAAAAACAAACCCTGCCTCAATTTAGCTCATTCTGTTGATATTGAGCCTTTAAAATTAAAAGACAGGGTTATTATTGCCTGGAAAATTTTAACCAATAAAAACTTTAAATTTGATAAAGTTTCTATGGATTGGGATTAGTTTCTCATAAAAACTTCTTCTACAATTGGTTTTAATGTTGCATAATTAAATACTGACTCACCAGGGTGTGCATCAATCCAATCACTCAAATATTCTAAAACTAATCCTACTTCATCATCATCAAATTGATTCGTTCTATCCCAAAGCATAGAAATCAAATGACCTTGATCTTCTGTATCGGTAAGGTCTTCAACTCTCATTTGATCTGAATCATCAAGCATAGAGTTAAGATATTCAAATTGACTCTGTGCAAGCCTCAAAAGTCTCTCTGTAACAATATGAGCTTTGTCTTGACCTAAACCTGACATAAAAGAAGGCATTTCAGTGTCAATAGGTTCGTCTTCTTCACCCATAGCAGCTGTTCTTAGTTCTTTCCATGCATTACTTAAATTGATCATAGAATTAGAGAACTTAATATTTGCACTGTCTGAATGAGAAACATTTGACTTGCCACCAGCTGAAGGAGAATATTTTGTTACATTAGGCTTCTTGTCTGGATTTGATTCTTTTTCTTTATTTCTTTTTTGTCTCACTCTATTTTTTCTCTCTTTGTCTGATAAGTTTTTAGCTTTATTTACTGGAACACATACAGGCTTTTTACCTTTGGATGTGTTGCCTCTTCCACAAGGTTGATATTTGCCTTTCTTTTTAGGTCTGGCCACATCAACCCATTTTTCTTTTTTAAACCAATCATCAAGGCCTCCATGATTTTTGGCTTCTCTGTCTGGTTCTTCATTTTCAGAAACTTTAATCCAGTTGCTCATATTAACGCCCCATTATTTTTCGATTGGTCTGTAAGTTGATTCAAACTCTTGCTTGGCAATTCTATAAACTTCACCTTTTTGTGGTAATGGAGTTACGATCATATCGCCAGTTTTTAAAACCATAGGCTGACCCCATGAAGCTTGAAAAGAAGTTTCAGGTCCGCTATAAACAACACCACGACATTCACCAGTAGCTTGATAGATTCCATCACCAACTTCTTTGTATCTTTTAGCTAACTTATCTCCGCTTAAGATATATTCCTCACCAGAACCACCCAAATTAGAAACAACAAAATCGCCTTGCTGGGCTTGATTCATTGTTTCTTTACCATCAGCAGTAATAGTTTCAATCATTTCACCTGGTCTTGCTATTCTTGCTTTAATTTGAGTAAACTTTTCATAATCTGTGCCATTTGATTCAATCATAGGCATAAACTTTGCAATAGCTTCTTCTTGGCTAATAACACTTTGCTCTTCTTCTACTTGAGAAACTTTTACAAATCTCGATTTGTTTTCTGTTTTTGGAAAAAGCTTTTTAACTTCAATAATATTTCCTGCGAACTTAATCATTTTTTTATTCCTTTGCTCTTTTAATTGTTCTAGTTTCATCATCTGGATTATTATGTAAAGAATCCATGTGATGTTTAGGAATCATATTCATAACTTCAATATGATCTTCATCTTCATTATAAAAAACTATATGATTGTCATCTACTGCAGCTGGTTGATGTAAATCTGCATCAGACACTTCTTCTCTATAATCAGAAATTGGTTCAGCATCTTCCCAGCTACCTTTCTGATCAACAAAGTAAGTACCAGAATCATAATTGTTTAAAGCATCATCAAGGTTCATAGGAAAATTAACATTGTAATTTTCTTTATATTCTGATGCTACTTTGATAAAAACATTATGGATAGCACTAGCTTCTTTGTAAAGCTTGATGATTTCAAAATAATTAGCAACCTTATTTAATTCGTTTAAGATAACTTCTGATTTTTTCATTTTTCTTTTCTTTTTACTTTGGCAATAAGCTTTTTGAGAAAAGCCTTTTTGTGGCTTACTGCAATCTATAGAATCCTTGTATTTTTGCGTCCATTTAGATGTTTTTTCCATTGCTTTACCCTACAATCACATTTTCTTCACCATTTGTCTGAATCACAAATGGAGCTTCATGAACTTGTCCACCTTCTCCAGCCATTTCAAGCTTTCTGAATAAAGGAGACATTTTATGTTGTCTATCTACCTTTTTATTTCTTTGGCTTTCTGTCTTTGATGGTCTTTTGTATTTCAGGCCAATAACTAAACCTTCTCCTGGCTGTTTTAAACCTTCGACATCATCTAAGAATCTAAGGTCATGTCTATCACCATCAACAACACGATAAGTTTTTCCGTGATATGTTAATGTTTTAGGAGTTTTATCAAAAACAATTGCAACATTACCGCCCATCTCAAGATACTTTAATGCTTCAGCTCTGTTAGTTTCAGATCTTGAAAAAGTAACATGGTAATTAGGTGAAAAAGGCTTACCTGTATATGGGTTTTGACCAGATAGATACATGTCCATATATTTAGGAACTTTAGTGTAATCATAGAATTGAATATGCGGGAACTTTTCATGAAGATTTGCTGCTTCTTTTGCCCAGTTGATATCAGTGGTTCCGTTTAATCTAATAACTGGTTGAAGCTGAACACCATAAAATAATTTAATCTCTTCACAAAGCATTTCAAGCTTTCTAATGTCAGCTTCAATTTGTTTCATTGTCATAGCTTTTGTCTCTGGATGAAATAGCCTACTAGTTCTCATTTCTCTTGCCATATGAACATTATCAAAACGAGCATTTCCAGTGTGATAAATACAATCTTTTAAACAAGATGGAGAAGCGTGAGTACAAGTGACAACCTCTTTATGTGGATTGTTTGCTTCTTTAAACTGTCTCCATAATTCAAACTTATTTAATTTTTCTTTTTCTCTCTGCTTGGCATATTGTTCAAACTCATTAACATTATAAATAGTAGATGCACCAGGCTCTAAATAAAGAATGCCTGTAATGTAACCTGAAGCCAAACCTTTAGGAGTTTTAGAATCTTCGCCTACAGATAACATGTAAAACTTTGTTTGCTTCACAAGATTGGCAATTTGTTCTGCTACATTGATAGGAATCTTTTCATTAGCTAAGTCTTGATCAACATCTTTTTCAATTTGTTGCACTTCGTCTGGATCGTTTTGTGCAAATACTAATCTTTCAGAAATGTGGTCTGCATATCCAAAAGCTCCAATGTTATCCAAATGAGCTAATTTTTGAATTAATGTTTTCATAGCTGTTCTCTTATTTTTCTTTGATGATCTTCTTACTGGATTATATTCTTCATATCTTTTCCACAAATCTCTTCCTGGATTCATTTTCCCCACTTCTGTTAATGGAGATCCTGGAGTCCAAACTGTAGAAGGTATGTCCCAATATCTTAATTCATCTCCGAGTTGACTTAACCCATCTTGATTTACTCTCAATGCATGTAAGCCAGCTCCGCCTTGTTCTTTGGGGTCGAAGAGTTGGGGAAAATTAATAGTTTCTAATCCTTCACCTGGAATTGGGTTACCATCTTCATCAATTGCAGAAGGATGATAAGCTGGATAATCTCTTTGTAATCTTAAATAATCATCAACATCATTAATGTGATATGCTCTTACTCTATCTGAATCTGGTCTTAAAATTAGTCCTGTGTCACCTTTAGGAACCCACATAGGCATATTTTCTATAAGCCATTCATTCCAAGGTGATGTATCGTTTTCAGAGTCATAATCAGAAGTCCATAAACCGCCTTCTGGTTTTGGAACTCCTCTGCGATTTATTACTGGTTTAAATCTATTTGGATCAAAATCAAGTTGACCTGGTTTTCTGTCAACTTTGTGCTTTCTTGGGATAAATAATTGATCAGGAATCTCTTCTTTTTCCCATCCTGCAGTTTTAATTTTGATCTTATATTTAGACATTTATCTGACACCCGCTTGATTTACTTTTTGCTGTAATAGATTTAAAGCCATTTGTTTGAACTGCGGATTGTTGTTAAATCTTTGGTTTATGTGGCTTTGAATATACTCTTGATTAGCTTGTAAATCAGCTGCATTATAATTTTGCATACCAATTTCTGACAATGCTTTAAAAAGGGCAGAATTAGCCTGTAAATATTGATTATTAGCAGGTTGTTGTTGTCTTACTGCTCTTTGGTCCCCTAATGCTCTTTGTCTTATAGGATTCATATTTGCAGGAATTGGCATTTGAGGGTTTTGAGCCATCTGTGTATATTGTGGATTTGATAAAGTTCTTTCAGCAGGATTTTGATTAAGTTGATTAACCTGTTGCATTGCTTGTTGACTTGCAGCACCCGGAACTGATGGCTTTGGTTGTGAATATATTTTTTGATTATATGTAGTTGGTTGAAGATTTTGATCAAGATTAACAGTCACACCATATTTAGGATCCATATAAGAATTAGCATATGAACCTGGGGATGGTGTATTGCTCGTATCCACCACTTGTTGCACTGGTCTTATTGATTCAGGCCAGTTTTGTGGTGGGACTCCTTGCTTAGTGTAATAAGTCACTAATTGCTGTTGCTCTGGAGTGTAAGTTTGAGCAGTTTTAATCCTGATCTTATATTTGGACATTATCCTTTCTTCCAACCGCCGCCTTTTGCCTTATATTGCTTAGCTGCCCAGCCATTCGCATAGGCTGAAGGATAAACGTCAAATTTCTTCTTTGCTTGTGCCTTACAGCTTGACCACAATGAAGGATTTGTAGGTACATTTTTACCAGAACTCTTTTTCTTCTTCTTTGCGGCGACAGCGATCAAAACATCTGTCAATTCGCTGGCTTCTCTAACAAAACCATTCTCTTCTAAATGGGAAGCTATATTGTGAATAGCTGCTAATACATTTCTCATGTTAAATCCTCAAGAAAATTATTTTATTCTTAATTAAATATTATAAATATTCTCTTAGGGAACCTGTCAAACAAAAAAGAACCTACAAGCTTTACTTGTAGGTTCTTTTTTAATTCTGTTCTTTAAGTCTCTGTTTTATTGCTGAAGTGGATATGCCTTTTGTATATGGCACGTAACATAAAGAAATATTTTTCTCATCTAACCAATCATAAGTAAGACCGATCTGCTTTAAATAATCTTTTCTAGCCCAATCAGATCCAATTACAATCAAATCAGCTCCAGCACATAAAACAATATCTTTCACTGTTTCATCTGGTTGAGAATTAGGTAGCACTCCATCGCAAATATCCAAACTTAAAATAATTTCTTTTCTTTCTTCATAAGTCATAATTGGATTATTCTTTTTATATTTGAAGATAAACTCATCAGTGTTTAGTCCAATTATAAACTTTGAATCACCAGCTAATTCTCTACATTTCTTGAACAACTCTATGTGTCCAACGTGTAATAAATCAAATGTTCCAATAGTTATAGTATTCATTTCATGCTCTTTGCTGTGATATTTTTGTAAATATATTATTATCAACCATATGAGGTCGAATCTTATCTATAAACTTTATACTTATATTGTGTTTATAAAAATATGATCCCCACACTCTTTCCCAAGCTTGAGACCCTTCTTTGCTTTTTGGTAAATAGTCTTCTGAAAAATAACCAATCCTAGCCATTTGAATTAAATGTTTTCTTTTGCACAAGAAATTGTTTCCAAGAATACCTTTTGCATCTTTTAAACTATCAATTAAATCTGGAAAATTCTCGTCAAACCACACTCTGTCATTTGATACAGTAAAGTGATCTAAACAGGAAGAAAAACTCATCAATCCTAAAACATATGAGCAATTAAAAGAAGCATAATTATCAAAAGTTATTGGAGACTTTATAATTACTGAATCTTGAATGAGCATATAAGTTTCGTATAAATCTTTCTTAAAAACTTGATACAATGCTCCAGCTTCGTATGCGCCACCATATATACTGTCTTCACAAATAACAAAATCTAATTCTTTTATTTTTTCAAGATATTCAGTTTTTGTTGAATTATTATTGATTACGTATATGTCAAAATCAAGATTATGTAATTCTTTCAATGCCAGAATAAAATCATAATTTATTTGATTAGGATTATATGTTGGTACTACTACAGCTGCTTTTTTCATTAAATTTTGCAGTCGTATAGATCTTTCAATTCTTGTGTTGTAAGTTTGCCTTGTTTTCTCATCAAGTCTTTTCCATCTTTAAATACAATAGTGCAAGGGATAGACATAATTCCAAGCTCAGCCACTACATCTGTCATCATTTCACAGTCAACAGAATAACATTTTATATCTGGATTTTCGTTTGCAAATTGTTCAAATGTTGGAGCAAAAGTTTTACAAGGCCCACACCAAGAGGCCCAAAACTTGACTAAAACGGGAGTGGCTGAATCGATAGCGTCAGCATATGTAAGTAAATCTAATTCCATATTAATACCTCATTTATATTTTCTGAAACTTATACTCTATTTCCTAAAGAGCGGTATAATTCACATATGTCCAGAGTGTTGTTGTTAAATCTAGATTATGAGCCACTGAACATTTGTGAGCTTTCTAGAGCAATGAAGTTGTTGTTAGTTGGCAAGGCTGATACTTTACACTTTTATGAAGGTAAATCAATCTATACTGGTGGTGGAGATTGTTTTAATATTCCCTCAGTAATTCGCTTAAGACACAATATAAAAAGAAAACATACCAGAGATTTTAAAGTTAGTAGAGTTGGTGTTTTTTCCAGGGATTCTTTTGCTTGTCAATATTGTGGTGTTAAATCTACGGAATTAACTTTAGACCATGTGTATCCTAGGCATATGGGAGGAACACACACTTGGGATAATTTAGTTGCCTGTTGTAGAAGATGTAATGCATATAAAGGCTGGAAAACACTAGAACAAAGTGGTTTAAAATTATTATCAAAGCCAAAGCAACCTAGATATTGTTTTCAATCTGTTTTATGTAGATATCAAGAAATAGATGAATCGTGGAGTTATTATTTAGTATCATAAAAAAAGGACCGAAAGGTCCTTTTTTTATGATATATTATGCTCTTTATCCCAGTTTTGTTGTATCTTCTTTAATAAATGGAATACTTGGCTTTTTGTTGCGCTATCTAAATAATCTTGGCGACCTGGAACATCAAAGCCAAAAGGATCACCATTTCTATGTTTACTGACAATATAATCAATTTGTGCATTTGATGGTGGAGTGATCATGTCTACATTCCAATCACCATAGTGAGATATTCTTAATGCACCAGTTTCTTTTGCGAATGGGACTACATAATTATCATAGTCATTATCGTGACTTTCATTAGGAGACATGATAGAAAAAATATTTCTATGATCTAGTGTTCTCTCATAAGATCCTTCACTAAAATCAATTAATGTTCCATCTTTTAAAATGAATCCAGCTTTGCCATGGTCATCTGTAATACCATATTCGTTTATAGCCTTTTCTTCTAAAGGACTATAATTAGGTCCAGCTATTGCAAATCTATACCACATTATCTTTTATCTTGTTGGCTTGGAAATATATCACCCAAAGCCGCCTCTAGTAAAACTCTGGAAACATCATCATCATTAATTGCCCTTCTTCTAACTCTGTCTGCCATATAAAAAATATCAACAGAATTAGCATTAGGAAATATATCTTGTAAATGTTCTTTCAATGGTTTTAATTTACCATTGAAAGAATAATATTTTACTTTTCCTGACTCTCTGTACCACATTTAAATATTTGATGCACTATTGGACCATTGTCTGCAGCTCCAGTATCTCGCTTTAGTTTTAGGTCCAGGATTTTCGCAGTTATGTCTTGCTCTAAAGTTCTTTCTTCTTCCAGGAATATTAGATTTTATTTTCATGTTAGGATCGCCAAAATTAACTTTTACGATGTTTCCCTTATCATTCTTTACATAAACAGAGAACTTTTTTGGACCACCTGGAGTACGGAAAGGCTTATTTAATTTTGGGTTTTTCTTCTTCTTAGTGGATGCAGTTTTTTGATTTTCGCCTTTCATATAATCAGCAACAGAATCTAAATAATCTACACCCTTAGTAATTTTAGATTGAACCCACGCAGGAAGTTCACCCTCTGTATCCTCACCAAGAATAGAAAGTAAATCTTCAATAGCATCCATAGCAGTAGACAATTCATTTTTAGCCATGTCATACTCAAAATCAGGCTCGCCATTCTCTTCGTGATGATCTTCTTCTTCGTGGTGCTCTTCTTCTTTTACGAAACCAGCAACTCTTACAATTTTGACACTGCTAACTTTCTCCATCATTCCTCTAAACTTTTTTTCAAATAAGGAGATACATCTGTCAATATTGCTTTCCATGTCCATGCTAAGATCAATCATTTTGTAACATTCGGAGGCAACTTCTTCCATTTGTCCACGATATTGTTTTAAGAAATCAGCATTGGAAGTTTGAGTAAAATAATCCATCACTTGATTTGCAACAGCTTCAGCTAAATTGGCTTTGGATAATTCTACAGATTCAAAGTCATCTGGAAGTAATTTCTTTGTTGTGTCGGTGAGGATGTCAGCTTCATCATACATGCCTTTCTCATCTAACATATTTGCAATTTTTACTAATCTATCAATCATAATGTTGCTCCGTAAGCTTATTATTTATATTTTTCTAAGATGTGATATAAAAAACCTTATACATGTGAGGTTTTTTGCATTAATTTGTAGAAAACCTTAATATGGATTTCTTACTAAACGACCAGCAAATACATGACACTTGGATCAAAATTGCAAGTTCTTCTGAAATAATGAAAAGCAATATCCCAGTGCCAAACGATGTTGCTAAAATGGCGGAAAAAGCTTACGACAATAGACATAATTCTGATGTTAACTTTGGCAATTCTGAGATGTTTGAAATTGCTAGATCTCTTAAAAATAGATCCAGTATTCCCCTCTCATTAGTCTTAGAGATTCATAAATATACAGTGAAGTATAGATATAGACATTCAGACAGTAAAAAAGTTGCTTCATATTGGGAATGGCAACTTTATGGTGGCGAAGCTGGCAGAAAGTGGTCAGAATCTATAATAAGAGCATATATTCCTAAAGAAGTAAGAAATTAAATAAAAAACCTCAGTTATGTTATAATATATCTGAGGTTTTTTAATGAAAATAGCAATTGTCCTTACTGGTATCGCAAATGGTAAAGTTGACGATACATCTGGGTTTGATATACCTAGAAACTTTAAAAACTGTTTCGATAATATTCAAGAAAAGTTGATTGGGCCTTTTTCTGAAAGATATGAAACAAAGCTTTATATGACCACTTACGATATGTTCAATGCTAAGGAAGTAATTGAAGCATACAATCCCCATAAATATCAGCTCTTGCCTTATGGTGGCTCTGCAGAAATTACCACCTATATCAAAAGTATGGAAATGCTGCTTGATGAAGATGTTGATTTTATTGTCGCCACCAGATTTGACATTTTATTTAGAAGCAAGATTGTTGATTGGGATTTGAAGTTTGAAAAGTTTAATGTATGTTTTAAAGAAGGCAATTATAGTGTAACTGAATGCATTCCATTAAACTTTACTGATTGTTCTATATTCATGTTCCCTAAGAAATATCTGAAATCTTTTATCATTGCTTTAAAACAAACATTTGCTTTCCACCCTCAACCGTTTTTCAGAAAGAATATGCACCCAGTTACTTTCAATTTCTCTAAAGTTATGGGGAAACATGCAGTTCATTTCCTATCTAAGAAAATGCATATTTCTTCACAAGAGAACTCTTTCTTTTTCTTATATAGGCAAAAAGTTGATAAATATGGGTTGAACTATGTTTTGCCAGACCTAGATTTACCTCAAGTTTTAGATGATACACTACTAAGAAAATTCCCAACAATTGATAGAGTTAACTTATGAAAATTGTTTATATCACTGGTTGTTTAGGTTTTATTGGCTCTTATGTAACCACTCTATGCCTTGAAAGAGGTTGGTATGTTTATGGAATTGATAAATGCACCTATGCTTCGAACTTAAAAAAACTAGATTATTTCAATCAATTTGATAATTTTAAGTTTGAAAATAAGGATATCCATGAGATAGACAGATTGGTTGATTGTGATTATATTATTAATACAGCTGCTGAAACTCATGTAGATAATTCAATAAGGAAAAGTGATGTATTTTTTCAATCAAACATTTCTGGTGTTTATCATCTTGTTGAGTTATTGAGATCATATTGTAAGGAAAGTCAAGTTTTTCCAACTTTGATTCATTTCAGTACAGATGAAGTTTATGGTGATATTAAATCTGGTGAGCATATCGAAACAGATTTACTAAAACCAAGTAATCCATATTCTGCTACAAAAGCTGCTGCAGATCAATTAATTTTGGCATGGGGAAGAACTTACAACATTCCTTACAACATTATCCGCCCTACAAACAACTATGGAATTGGTCAGTATGTTGAAAAATTAATTCCTAAATCATGTAAATATCTCACTTTAAATCGTCAAATACCTTTGCATAATCACGGTCTACCCATCAGAAACTGGTTACATGCTAAAGACACTGCTAGGGCTGTTCTGTCTGTTATTGATTCTGGTGTTGAAAATGAAATCTTTAATGTTGCTGGAGGATTTGAACAAAGCAACATTGATACAGTAAAGAAAATTATTAATTCTTATTTTGGAGAGCAAATTGATGATTACGAAAAGTATTTAAACTTTGAAATATCAAGAGCTGGACAAGATGTAAGGTATGGAATTAATGATGATAAAATTAGAGCGTTAGGTTGGAAGCCTGAAGCAATTTTTGATGAAGAAATTAGTCATATTGTTAATTATTACAAAAAGGTTTTTGTATGGTAACTAAAAGAGTTCTAATTACAGGAGGGAATGGATATATTGCAAGAAATACCATTCCCTTTTTATCTGAATATGATTTAACAGTTTTGACAAGAGAAAAACTTGATTTGTTAGATTCTGAAAAAGTTAAAGAGTTTTTTCAAGATAAGGTTTTTGATACAGTCATTCACACAGCTACATATGGCGGGTACAGAACTCAAAAAGACGATCCAGAATGGGTTTATAAGAATGTAGCAATGTTTTACAATCTTATGAATTGTCAATATAGTTTTAAGCAAATTATCAATCTCTCTTCTGGGGCGCAATTTGACAGAAGATACCCGATAGATGATACGAGATTTCTTCATCATTCTTTCCCAATAGACCCATATGGATTAAGTAAAAACATAATTACTAAAGTTGGCAGAGATTCAAACAAGTTTAAAAATTTTATCATTTACAATATTTTTAATCACGATGAACCAGATACTAGAATGATTAAAAATAACATAAATAGGTACATTGACAAAAAGCCATTAACAATTTTTAAAGATCGCAAAGTTGATTTTTTCTTTATGGATGATTTTGTCACTTTACTTAAGCATTATATTGACAGTGATAAAACTTTAACTTTTGAATTAGATTTGTGTTACTCTAGAAAATATTATCTGAGTGAAATTGCAAATATTATCAACAGTTTGGGTGAGTATTATGTTGATATTAATATAGAAAACAATAATCAAGATTTGCCTTATATTGGAAATGGCGACAAAATAGTAAGAAGTAATTTACCTTTTATTGGCTTAGTCGATGGTATAACTCTTACATATAACAAACTATTAGAGGCAAAGAATGTTTAAAAAAGATTGCAGATGTTGCGAAGGAACTAATCTAAAGTCTGTCATTGATTTTGGAATTATCCCTTTAGCTAATAACCTTTTAGATTCTTTCATTGAAACAGAGAAATCTTTTCCCTTAGAACTTATGTATTGTGAAGACTGTCATAATTGTCAACTTTCATACAGTGTAGATTCTAAAGTTATGTTTGATAATTATTTGTATGTTTCATCTACAACTGAACAGATGAGACTTCACTTCAAATATGCAGCTACTAAAATCGTTGAAGAATACAAGCTTAATTCAGACAGTTTAGTGGTTGAGATTGGTTCTAATGATGGTGTTTTTCTTTCACCAGTACAAGATAAAAATGTAAAAATCTGTGGAATTGAACCTGCTAAAAATATCTCTGCCTTAGCAAATGAAAAAGGCTTACACACATATAATGGATATTGCGACCAAGAAGCAGTAGGGTATGTTTTAAGTAATTTTGGTAAAGCAGATGTTGTCACTGCCTTCAATGTTTTTGCCCATGCAGATAATTTGAAACTAATTCTTGACAGTGCTTTTGAAATGTTAAAAGAAGATGGGGTCTTTATTGTTGAAAATCAGTGGCTTCTTAAAACAATGCACGACTTGACTTTTGACAATATCTACCATGAGCATTTTAATTATTGGTCAGTTACGTCTATGAATAATTTTGTTAAACGTAATGGATACTATGTGCAAAAGGTTGAACGTTTTAACACTCATGGTGGTTCTATCAGAGTTCATATTTCAAGAAAAGAAGTTAAAAGTGATTCTTTGTATCATTTTTTAGAGCTTGAAAATTGCCATGGATTAACTACTTTTGAAGCATATGAAAGATTTGGAAAAAACATTCAGAAGTGCAAAAGAAACACTGTAGCTGCTTTTGATGAATTACAAGCAAAATATGGCAAAGTTGTAGGTTATGGTTCGCCAGCTAAAGCCACTACACTATTAAATTATTTTGGCATTGATCATAATTATTTGTCATTTATTATAGAAGACAATCCATTGAAGTTTGAAAAGATTGTTCCAGGTATCAAAGTTAAAATCACCAGTAAAGAATTGGCTGAAAAGATTGTTCCTAAAGCAATTGTTGTTTTTGCTTGGAACTTTTATGACGAGATCTTGAAAAACAATAAGGTTTTTACAGACATGAACGTACCGTTTTTTAATATTAAGGATTTACAAAATGGCTAATGAATTGATGGGTGTAAAGTTTGATTTGTTTTGCCCAGCTAATAATTATGAGCAGCAGAACATTGTTGTAGAACATTTGGCGAATCAGGGTTTTGAGTGCAAGAAGTTTGATGGTGCCAATTATCCTTCATGGGCTAAAATTGTAAATGAATGTATGGAGCAATGTGAATCTGACATCTTCTTTTACATCTCCCATAAAAACAGACCAAACAGAGAGCAAATAATTAAAACTATTTCTTTATTAAAATCTGGATATGGAATTGCTGGAATGTTTGATATGACTTTCCATGGCATTAATTTAGATGTAATTAGAAAACTGGGTCCATATGATGAGAGATTTTTAAATGGTGGATGGGAAGAAGTTGATATGTTTTGGCGATGCTGTGAAAATAATATCGCTGTGTATACTAATCAAGAATCCTATTACACTTGGGAAAAAAGCACTTGGCAATATGGTGGATTTCCTCATTACAAAAAGAAATGGTTAGAGCCACAAGGTGATAATTATTTAAATAGATTGTTAGACGAAGAGAAATATAATTATAATTTTGGTTCGTCTAAGAGTTCTAAGTTTTTACCTTGGACAGAATCTTTTATCCGAGGGCAAGAAGAGAATAAGAACAATTATAGAGATTGGAAGGTTATGAAGAAAAACTCTTTCTTCTTGTAGGTGATTCTTAATAATTTGTTGTAAAAAGTAATTGAAAGCAATTTCAATTTTGGTTTGCGGTGGCTTAACATCGTTAGATAATCAAAGGGATAAAGTAATTCTCTACTACTCCCGCCATGAAAATGGTCAGTTAAGCAAGCCTAGTTTCTGTGAGTTTCAGGTCCGAAGCCTGGAAATATGGAGTAAGATGAGAACTATAAGGCAGCAATCTTATTAGTTCTAGCAAACATCGATACCTAAGAAACAAAGGGTAGTTACAGGGTCCGAGAATCACGGTTAAGGGCTTTGTAGCAGATTGAAAGGTAAAACGGAGTTTGTATACCGGATTAATCTTGAAAATCGGTCAAGTAATCTTCGTGGAGATGAAAGACATGAAGTGGGTTAGTTTTTGAGTAAAAAACTAACAAGATGCGCCCACTTCGGTAGAGAAGGGCATAGCTCAATTTAGAGCACCGCACAAAAGCGTTGATGTTGGTTTGGAGTAATTAAAGTAACAAAAGCATAAGTTACAAATACCAACTGCCCATAAAATTAGACGTGTCTTGCATTAGCAGTAAGCAGTGAATGTTGAGAGAAGGTTTGCATAATTTAGATTATATTCTCTTAAATGAATAGTTTGCGAACGCATATTCCAAATTATTCACTCTCAATAGAAGCTAATGTTAAACTGGACAGCCGCCAGTATAAAAGGACACTGCGTAGCTTGACATAAATGTGGACAAACACTTAGAGTATATGATGCGGATATTTTACAGTGTCACGAAGCTACACACCCTGGAATTAGTCTCATTCCAGGGTTTTTTCATTTTATAAAGTAAGTATGTTAGCTACTTATTTAATTTCCACCAACAAAAATCGTCCACAACTAAAAGTTCCATTTGCTACAAAAATGGTTTGCTTGCATAATTTTTTAGAAGTATTCAAAAACGAAAGAATATTTATTTTTGCTGATAATTGTGATGAAGAGACGTTAGACTATCTTTTATCTTTAGACTTGGAAATGCACTCTGGAACTTATGGCTTATATCATTCTCAAGTAGCTTTATATGAAAAAATACTAGAGATGAAACTTGATCCTCTTGAAATTATTTATTGTTCTGAAGATGATTATTTACACCAGAAAAATGCACCAGAAATTATCAAAGACGGCTTGACATTTGCAGATTATGTTACACTATATGATCACCCAGACAAATATTCAAACTTATATCGATTTGGTGAAACAGTTAAAATTAGAAGATCTTTTTACACACATTGGAAAAACACAATATCTACTTGTATGACATTTGGTTTCAGATACAAAACTTTATGCGAAGACATTAATATTTTAAGAGAATATCCAAAAACTCTAGACCATAATATGTTTATTAATTTGAAACAGAATAGCAGATATCTTTATTCTTCTATTCCTGGTCATTGTTGCCAGATGGATAGATTTATGAATTCTGATAAGGCTAACATTACAGAAAAATGGGCTATAGAAATCTTGATTAATGAAGGTTTATCTCAGCTTACAGAACTAAAATTAAAAGAGTATGATAATATAAGTTTTGATGAAAATCAATTTTATCAGAAACTTTATTGGATTGATGGTGCTCTAAAAAGTGAGGAAAAAGATGAATAAATGGTTTTTTAGTTTAGTATTATTGTCATTTGGTGCATCGGCTTTTGCTCAAACTCCACAACTTGCAAATCCATTCAATTATTACAAGTCGGACAATATTTTTAAGACAGATATTGATGTGAAGCCAAAGAAGTTACCTAACCTTAGCTTTAATGTCAAATCAGCAAATCTTAACGGAGATTTGTCAAGATCAGAAGAGCATAAAGTTTCTGGACAATATAGCACTAAAGTATTCGGTGGTAATGCTGGATTAAAGTTCACCAATAATAAAGACTTTCTCACACAAAGCATTAACCAAAGTGTTGATTTAAGTTATGGATTGAATGGTCCTTTTGCAAAATTATCTTTTACTGTCAATGCATTCAATAATCAACCACTCATAGGTCAAGCAAAAAATAATACTTTAGCTGAGTTGAAGGGTACCATTTCTTTTTAGGTTAGCGTGTATAATTCAGTATTATGAATAATATTGGAAATGGCGCAAGCTTTAAAAAGAAGAACAATCATACTCGAGATACCGAAAGAGCACTGACAGCTGGTATTTATTCTTGGATTGACGATAATAAAAATCTAGTTCTCATTGCTCAAAGATTAGCTAACTTAACTCTTGAATTAGGTCTTTGTGATACTAATGCTCATAATCCATTCCAAATTGTCCCTACAGATCTTTTTGCAGAAAATGGTAATCTGCACCATGAACTATTCCTAAATATTGATCATGCAGCTTGGGGTTATTTTAGAATCCAAATCGAGTCTGAATACAAGTTTAATGTAGTAGAACCTAAGTTAATCAATTCTTCTGACACATCCTTAATTTGTATATCAGAGTTAGAAGTAGAACAATACATTAAGTCATTAGCTGAAACATTGGATAATCACTACAAGCTTCTTGATTTGTTAGAAGAGAGTAAGTTAGAAGAAGCTCAAAGTATCTTGGATGCAGCTTTGTCCACTTACCATCATTCAATTATCGAGCCCTTATCTAATATCAAAACAATTGTAAGCTTCTATAATGGGGAAATTGTAATAAAGGCTACTAATGATGAGGCAACTACTCAATCTATCAAATCTATGGAAACTAGGTATGATTTAGCCCTTTTACATCCTGAAAACTGGGTTGTTACAAAGAGTGATGGAATCAACGGTCAAGAATGGTTATCTTCTCATTTGAAGTCATTCTTTGTAGTTGAGAGTAAAGCTGCATCCCTTCTTTATCTTTATCAAAAACTTATCAAAGATGCTGGTTTTAAGTTGATTGTCCACACTGATTCCGTAGAGCCTGAAACTGATTTGACTGGAGAAGTTTTAAGAGATGATGCCTTAAACTTGACACTCGTTAGACCTGTAATTCATGCAACAAAATTAGAAATACAAAATGGATGAGTGGGGTCTTTTTGGATGCGGATGGGGAGATGCAATCGTCTCCATGTCCAATGCTAAAAAGAAGAACATCAGAAAAATTATCTATGTAGGCTCCTTTCCTGAAATTGTAGATTTTTTATTAGCACAAGATTATATAGATGAAGTTGAGCATATCCATTATTCACCAAAAGATGATGGATATTGGCTTTTCTTTTATCTTCTATCTATAAGACAAGATGCAGATAAAGTTTTAGAAAACTTTATCAAATCATTCAATCTTGGAGACCACAGAAAATATATAAATCTTCAATTAGCATTTGGCGGTGGGGACGAATTAGAATTATATGATGATTTTAATTTCTCACAAAAAGCAATTGATGAAGCAAACAAGATTGAAGAAGAATATGGGTTGAAAGACTTTATATTGTTTCAACCAGTAAGTTTGCATTCCACACCTCCTGAAAACTTTTATCCTTATTGGGACGATATATTTAAGAAAACTCTTGAACTATATCCAGATGATCAAATTGTTTTAATTGGACAAACAAATAGCAAGATTGATGTAAAGCACAATAATTTTTTGGATCTAAGAAATAAGTTTTCCACAGCTGAAGCAATTGGTTATCTTTTAAGAAAAGCAAAGCTAGTAATTACTCTTCCCAACAATTCAATTTATTTTTGTAATAGATTTTCAGTGCCTACAGTTAGTTTTTGCAATAAAGAGTTTGAACCAGCTTTAGCATTCAGAAGAACCATGAACAAAAAAACAATGGTTCTAGTTGATTGGAAAGCACCATTAGCAAAAGCTATAGATGCTCTTGAAAATTGGGAAAGCATTATAGAAAATAATCAATTCAGGATAGAAAATCATCTAGACTTTATTGGCAAGTTCTACACAGTTCCAGTGCAATACTTAAAAGATGCATTGAAATATGATTATTACCAACAGCTCCATGCAATATTTGATAAGTATCAAGATGAAGATTGGTACTTTGGTTATGGAGTGCCTTTTCAAGTAGCATTGTTTTCTTTATTTTTTAACAAAGGCAAGGGTGTAACTCAAGCATCATTTGGTATGGAATATTTTCATTCAGCTTATGAAGCTCTAAACTCCAAAACTACAATGCTTAGGAAATCTTGTTTTGTAAGTAAGCTACCTATTGTTTTTATATCCGATGAAGCTTATCTCACTTCTAAATATCTAAGAAATAATTTTAAGCATTTCATTTGCATTTCCTTAGGCAATAATGATAGACTTAAGTCTTACTTAGGTAGAAACAATACTGAGTATCAAGAACACAATAAGTATGTTATTGAGGTTAATTATGGACATAGAACTCAACAAAAATGGCAGGGCTAAAATAAATAAAGAAGCTCTTAGATTATACGATTTGCCTGCAAAACAATTGGCACTAAGGTCTTTAAAACTAAAATATCCCGAATCTAGGTTTTCTTACAGAATTGTTGAAACATTTCAATTTGGAGATATTATTATGACAGAAAAGAGCACTGGCCAAGAGTATCTTGTTGAAGTTGAAGCTAGAAATGAAAGAGACCATCCAAAAAACATGATTGGAGCTTTTCCAGAAGTCAACATAACTTTAAAAAATAATCTTGAGAGTTTACATAATGAAGGCAAAAAAGGTTTTTGTATTTCAGTAAATATGGATGACCTTGACAAAGAATATGCAAGTGCTTTTTATATAACTATGTTGAAAGATATTGCCGTTGCCCCAAAAAAGAAATCATATAATTGGCGAGGCGGCTATGATGAATATTTCTTTAAATTAAGAAATGATCAAGCACAAAGATTTAAACTTGATCAATCCACATCTAAGTATGTAAAAATTAATTTAACACATGAGAGAAAAAATGATTACTATAACTGAAACGGCTGCTGAAATTATCCTAGACACTATCGATGCTCAAGAAATGGAAAATGTATATCTTGAGTTGCGAATAACTGGTGGCGGTTGTTCTGGATTACAATATGCTTTAGGGCTTACAGAACTAGATGATATTGGTATTGATGAAGTTGTCCATGAAAGTAATGGAATAAAGATTCTCACCACTCTTAAAGAATTAAAGTATGTCGATGGTAGTGTAATTGATTATGTTGACATGCCTATGGGTAAGGGTTTTAAAGTAAATAATCCACAAGCCACTAAATCATGTGGTTGTGGATCTTCATTCTCTACTGATGATGATGATATTTCTGAACTCAATGAAGGCAAGGGTTGTGGTTCTTGTAAGAGTTAGTTTCTTCCTTTAGTGAAAAATCTTTTAAACTTTCTATCTGGATCTGACAATTCTCTAACTTTATCTAAATGTTTGCCTTGCTCATGGGGCGGTATGACATTTATATTTAAGAAAACATCATAAAAAAACATTAAAATGTCTAGGCTTAAAAACCTAGACATTTTAATGTTTTTAATGAATTGTGACAAAAAAGCAGTTCTTAAAATCCATCTCTCAACTTCATCTTTTCTTACTTTGTTTGCAAGTTCTTTTGTTAAGTTCATTATTACATCATATGCAATCTATATTTGGTTTGATTCAATATAGCAAGCATTTCGTCTCTAATATTTAATAAATCAGTGTCTGCGTCATCCAATCTTTGTGGAACAATATTTACAAGATATTCTACAAACTCATCAATAAATGCTTCTGGATTCTCATCTAAATTGTGAAGTGCAATATTGAAAGTACCATTAGCCATAAGCTTGCCTTTCTTGCCTTGATAAATCTCAATGAAATCATCAATTAATGGGTCTAATTCATCGTAAGCAGTACCAAAGGCTTCGTGTTGTGCAAAAGACCCTGGATTCTTCTGTGTTTGCCAATGAAAAACACGCATTTGATTCTGCAATGTCAAGAAGTTTGTGATATAATTCATTTTTCTAATCCTTCATAACGTTTTGAAATAAACTCCCAATTGATTATTTTGAACCAATTAGTGATATATTTCTCTCTGTTGTTTTGATATTTGAGATAATAAGCATGCTCCCAAACATCACACCCTAATAATGGTGTACCACATTTTTCAATATATGGATTTGATTGATTTTTAAAACCTTGCACTTTAAGCTTCTTACCATCTGTGCAAAGCCAAACCCAACCAGAGCCAAAGTGCTTAACTCCAACATCAATAAACTCTTTCTTAAAATTATCATAGCTACCAAATTGTTTATTGATATCTTCTGCTAATTTTCCAGATGGTTTTTGATTTGTAGTCGAAGACATTGAAATCCAGAAATAAGAATGATTAAAATGTCCACCAGCATTATTTAAAAATGCCTCTTGATCAGCTTTAGCTACCTTTGGATCCATAAGTAAATCTATCAAATGGTTATCTTTAAGGCTTGGTTTTTTGTCTAAGATTTCATTCATCTTTTCGACATATTTTTTATGATGCTTGCCATGGTGTATTCTCATAGTGTTAGCATCAATCACTGGTTCCAAAGCTTCAAATCCATATGGTAATTTAGGTAAGTCATAACCACATTCAAAATCTTGCTCAATTGATTTTGAAGAGAGTTTGGTTAAGTCTAGATAAAAATTATTGAATCTCATTATGCTTTTGAAATGGCTGCAAACATAGGGGCATTTGGATTGTTAGGATCAGGAGCAATAGGAATACCGATTTGTATAGGAGCTTTAACATTGTGTAAAGAATCTGGCAAAAGACCACCTTCACATGTTAATACCTGATCTGATGTATAGCCTTTTTGTGATCTCCAAGCATCAAACTCAGCTCCACATAAAGATTGACCTGGAGCTATTTGACCACAGAACTCACCATCTGGACCTTTAGAACCATGTAACACTAAAACTTTGCCAGAAGGAGTTGCTATTTCTGCAAATGATCCTTCTTTCAATGCCTTACTCATTTTTTGCATTTCAGCATAGTTAGCATAAATGCCAGTGTTAGGACCTAAAGATGATTGACCACTTTGAGATGCTATATCAATTGGTTGTTGTTGAGCTATTTTGTACCACATATCTATTTAATTAAATATTTGAAGAATCTCTACCTATCACTTTCCATTCTATTTTTGATTCATATTTTACACAATGTTCACAAAGCTGTTCTAAAGTATTGAAAAGAACCTTAAATCTATTTATTTTTTTTGAATCATTTGCAATAGTGTCTAAATAAATATTTAATTTTGTGTGAAACTTTTCTGCGTGTAAACTACCTTCTTCTGGCAATTTTAAAGCATCTAGTATTGGAAAAGCTATATTTCTAGGATGAGTGCAACTATTATTTTCTGCATTTATGTCTAAGGCAGTAAGTGTAATATTTAAAGTTTCCTTATCCTCTTCGTACAGAAGTATATTTTTTTTAAATGGATAGTCAACTCCATAACAAAAAGCATCAAAACAATTAATTCTTTCTAACCAAAAAGAAAGAGGATAAGCAATACCTATCCTCTTCTCTAGAAAATCAACTAAATACTCATTACTAGCCCCATTTTTTCTGTAAGTCATCATCCAAAGAACTTCAGGTCCTGCGGAGTCTGAAAAATTACAGTTTTGAGGATAGAAATAAATGCTCTCCATCAGACAGGCTTCATTGTCTCTACAAACTTTACAAGGAAAGCTCTCACTGCAGCAATTGTAGCTCTTGATGTGGGGATAAGCTTAATATCTGCCAAAGCCTTATTATATACTTCTGCTCTAAAACCATTAAGTGTCTTTTGTGCAAGAGTGGTGGTTTCAGCTTCATCCATGTAAAGAGCATCAATCTCTTCTGGGGAAATTGGAGAAAGGTTAGCAAGTCTTTCCTCTAATTCTGCATCTTCATTAGCATCATAAGCAGTGAAGCAATCATCGACATATGACTTCATTTCAACTTTAGCCATTAAGGATTGCTGAATAACTTCGTCTCGCAAAGCATTCATCCATCCCATAGGAGGACCTGAAACAGGAGCAGGATCAACAATTACAGGTTGACGACTCATTACATCATCAAGTTCTTGCTTAAATGAAGAAGCCATAGTTTCAATTGCAGTGTTGAGCATAGCAATATTAACTACATCATCAGTATTCTTCTCTTCAACCATCTTTTGAAGCAAATCAAGTCTGGTGTTTGTCATACCAACGAATTGATCAAGTTTTTCAAAAGCTTTGTCTGTAAGTGCTTTATTATCATAGACAACAGCAGTTAGTTCTTGAAGCAAAACAGTCAATTCATCATTTGCAATATTGAACTCATATTGTGAAACTGAGTCAGCAACAACTGTATCTTCAGCTACAATAACTTCTCTCTTTCCAAGCCAATCAAAAATACCCATTGTGAATTACCTCTAGATTAATTATACCTAGAAATTACGACCCCCACCGAAACCGCCTACTCCGCCATTCATTCCACCAAATGCACCACCGCCAAAGCCTCCCATTGCTCCTCCGCCCATTCCATTACCACCGCCCATTCCAAAGCCTCCATTGCCTCCGAAAGAGCTATTACCATTACCACCGCCAAAGTTGCCCATACCACTTCCATTCATTCCACCTGTATATCTACTAAATTGATTGATTAAAAGAATGTTGCCAAATGCTGACATCAAATCAACAGGGTCAATAAATGTCAATGGTATTCTTTCCCAGCTTGAATTATTTTTTACATTAGGGATTAGATCAGGACCACCAGTTTGAGGAGTTGGTGTGGAGATTCTTTGCTTTACAATCCATACATTATTTTCTTTAGTATATGATAGTGGAGTTGTTGCAGCTCTCATTACTAATTTAAGGGAGTTTTCAAACGGCTGATCTTCCAGAGTCATTGTTACGAAACCAGCAACAGAATTATCAATGACATAGTTTTTGATTCCTGCTTGTTTAAACATCATCTCTAATGTTGTTCTTACGGGTGCATCTTTTAAATCAACTGAGATATTCTGTGCAAAAACTGGAGAACAAGCAACTAAACAAACTAAAAGAGCTACTAACTTTTTCATTTCTTTTTAGGCTCCACATTATAGATTTTTTTCTTACCAATCATTTCAACAGAGAATTGGACATTATACTTAAGAGAAAGATATTCCACTGCTTCATCAACAGTGAAAT